>BCQL01000075.1_pt1 | contig 13288 bp, 12 predicted proteins | sample 1008151 | NCBI WGS metagenome assembly BCQL01 (sample SAMD00035459, study PRJDB4067) | museum specimen metagenome | biome: marine biome; feature: sea shore; material: organic material | host: Otohimella japonica | place: Japan:Kanagawa | collected 1927
GCGTCGCGGTGCGTGGAAGGGCAGTTTCACCGTGGCCACGGCGAGCGCGAGCTCGATCGGCCAGTACAGGGCGCCGTGGAGGCGCGGACGCGCCGCGCCTCCACGTAGGCACCGCAACAGCCAGCCCGGCCGCCGCTGCACCACCTGGCGGGAGCGTGCGACGCCGGTGTCCACGGCGACGGCCCGGATCTCTCGTTCGACCACGTTGTCACGCCTTCCGCGAGTGTTCAGGTACTCCGGCGCCGGAGGTGCGGCGAGAACGGTGGGTGGTCAGGAAGCTGCCCACCCAGGTACCGAGCACCCCTACGATCGCGCCGACCGCGGTCGCGGCGAAGGGATTGTCGTTCCACGGGAACGCGCCGGCGTAGAGGCCGAACTGGGGACCCAAGTGCAGGGCGGCGTACACGGCGAATCCGCTCAGCATGCCGATGAGCGCGCCGGCCGTCGTAGTTCCACGCCACCACACGCCGAGGAACAACGGCCCGGTCAGCGAGGAGATGACGCCGCCGATGCCGACCCACATCCACACGGCGAGCAAGTCCGGTGGCGTCCACACGGCCGCGACCGCGACCGCACCGGCGACGAGCACCCCGGCACGGCCGATGAGCAGGGACCGGCGATCGACCGCGGGGTCGTCGGGGTCTTGGCCTCGCCAGGGCACCCACGTCTTGCGGTATAGATCGTTGGCGAAGATCTGCGAGATGCTCATCAGGAGCCCGTCCGAGCTGGAAATGATCGCGGAGAGGATCGCCACGCTCAGCAGCGCGGCCAACCAAGCGGGGGCCATTTCGATGAACAGCGCCGGCATCACGGCATCCGCATGAGCGGGTTGCACACCGATGGCGCGTGCCAGCACACCGCCGAGGAAGAGAAAGCTGACCGTGAACCCGGCAAGGCTGGAGGTGACGACGAACCAACGGATGTGCGCCGTTCCTCGAAGGGCGAAGAACTTGTTGCCCAAGTGCGGTTGCGCCACGAATCCGAGGTGGGCGACGAACAGGAGCACGATGACCCACCAGTTGGCGAAGGTGGAGTCCCCAGCTGGATCGGTGTGCACGTCCCAACGCATGTTCTCCGCGAGCGCGGCATTGACCGCACCGGGCCCGAAACCGTCCACGCCGAACCCGACGAGAAACCCGCCAATCACTACCACCGCGATGCCCAGCATGAAAAGCCCTTGGATCGCGTCGGTGATGATGTCGCTGTGGGTTCCTCCGAAGAACATGTAGCACAGGATGATCACCATGGCGATGGTGATGCCCCATTGGTACGAAATCCCGAACAGCGTCTCGAACATTTGCCCCGAGGCCGCGAGCTGGGCCATCAGGTAGTAGATGAGGAACAGCGACAGCAACGCCGCGAGGCCGCGCAGCAGCGGGCTGCGGAACAGATCACCCAGGAAATCGGGCACGCTGACCGAGCCCATGCGGTCGCCGGAGCGCTTCATCCGCCGGGCGACGAGCATGACACCGATGTAGGCCCCTACCGGGTACAGCAGCGGGTAGTACGCGGCTTTGAAACCGGACTCGTAGGCGATGCCCGGCATGCCCATGAACGTCGAGCCGCTGGCGATCATGGCCATGAAGCTCAATCCGAGTAGAGGGCCGCTGTAGGAGCCGCGCGCGGTCGCATACGAGTCGGCACTGCTCGTGCGGCGCATGCCCACATAGCCCAGGTAGAACATCAGGGCCACGTAGACCGCGAGGAACACCCAGGCCCACACGGCAACGCTCATTTTCCCTCCTCTCCGGGCGCGGATGCCGAGTTCTCCTCGTCGAGCCGCTGGTCGTAGCGGGTCCAGAGCACCATCAGCACCAAGTACACGGCCATCACCGCGAGGCCTACGGCCAGCACGTTCATCGTGACGTCCTCTTTCTCCGCGGGACGGGTAGAGCGGTCCGAATCCCCCGTGCGGCCTTCTCCGATGCCAGGCCGGGCCTGACCGGTGAAGCGAAGGCGGGCGGCAGTCGCGTTTTCGCCACCGCCCAGGGGCCGGAGGCTGCTATGCCCAATCAAGCGTCGTTCCAGCATTTTTCGCCGATCTGACGTCGCCAGAACGGGCATGTCCTTCGAAGTGCTCGGCACGGGCTGCCCGTCCGCACACCTCGCCCAGTTGTGCGCTGCTGTCCGGGTTGGTGACCTGCTGGTAGGTGACGGTCTTGAGGTACTTGCCGACCCACAGGCCTCCGGTGTAGCGCGCAGCGCCCCCGGTGGGCAGGACGTGGTTGGTCCCGATGACCTTGTCCCCGTAGGAGACGCACGTGCCCTCGCCGAGAAACAGCGCGCCGTAGTTGCGCATCCGCTCCAGCGCCACTCGCGGTTGCTCGGTCAGAATCTGCACGTGTTCGCTGGCGTAGGAATCGGCGAGCGCGTAGGCGGACTCCAGGTCGTCGACAATGCGGATCTCACCGTGCTCGCGCCACGACTGTTCGGCGAAGTCCCGCGTGGGCATATCTGGCAGGAGCCGTTCGATGTGCTCCAGGGTGGCGCGGCCGACGTCCTCGGAGTTGGTGATCAGCACCGCAGGCGAGTCGGGACCGTGCTCGGCCTGGCTGAGCAGGTCCACGGCAACCGTGAACGGATCGGCGTGCTCGTCGGCCACGATCAGGATCTCGGTGGGACCTGCGATGAGGTCGACGCCGACCTCCCCGAAGAGCTGCCGTTTCGCTTCGGCAACGTAGGCATTGCCTGGCCCGGCCAGCATGTCCACCGGCGCGAGCGTCTCCGTACCCAGCGCTTGCGCCACCACGGCTTGCACCCCGCCGAGCAAGTAGATCTCGTCTGCTCCGGCGAGATGCATGGCAGTGACCGTGGATTCGGGAACGGAACCGCGAATGGGCGGAGTGCACGCCACCACCCGAGGCACACCCGCGGCCTTGGCGGTGAGGATCGTCATGTGCGCCGAAGCCAGCAACGGGTAGCGACCACCGGGCACGTAGGCACCGGCTGCGGACAGGGGGATGTGCTTCTGCCCCAGATGGACACCGGGCAGCGTTTCCACCTCGAACTCACGCATCGATTCGAGCTGGTGCTGCGCGAACTGCCGGACTTGCCGTTGCACGAACTCGATGTCGTCGATCAGGTGCTGAGGCTGTCGAGCCACGATCCGTTCGACCTCGTCCGGCTCGACGCGGAACGATTCGGGTTCCCACTGGTCGAACTTCGCGGAGTAATCGCGGACCGCAGCGTCGCCGCGGGAGCGGATATCAGCGATGACGGACGCGACGCGCTCCCGGACAGCTGCACGATCCGGGCCGGATCCAGCGGCTCCGGAGGCAGCCTTCAACGCGTGTGCCATGTCGCGGGCTTCCCTTCATGTGTACGTATTCATGAGAGGCTAGCCCGCTAGGATGAATACGTAAACAACGATGGACCGATCCAGAAGACGTGAGGACGCGCAGTGGTCACCAGCCGCGACATCGCAACCCGCGCGGGCGTTTCGCAAGCGACCGTGTCACGGGTGCTGCAGGGCAACGTGCGGGTCTCGCCTGCCACACGCGAGCGTGTGCTGGCAGCGATGCAGGAGACCGACTACCGGCCGCACGCTGCCGCTCGGGCGATGAAAACCCGCCGTTCGCACACCATCGGCGTCGTTGTCGCCGACATCACCAACCCCTTTTACCCCCAGCTGCTAGAGGCCGTCAGCCACGCCCTCGACCAGGCCGGCCAACGCATGCTCCTGTGGAACTCCGCAGGGCCTGGAGAGCACAGCGCGCTGCAGGCCATCCGCGAAGGCTCGGTCGACGGTCTGCTATTCACCACGGTCATCGAAGGAGCCGCTCCTCTCGCGGAAGCGTTGATGCACGAAGAGCCCGTCGTGCTACTTCACCGCGGACTGGAGAACGCCGAGTGCGACCAAGTCGTCAGCGACAACTTCGCCGGCGGCAGCACCATCGCGGACTACCTCGTCGAGGCAGGCCACAAACGCATCGGCTTCCTGCAGGGGCCCGAACTGCCCAGCACGGCAGTGCACCGCGAACGCGGGTTCCGTCAACGGCTGGCTGAACTCGGCGTCGAGCTGCGGACGGACCTCGTCGGACACGCCGGCTTCGAACACGACGCGGCCCGGGAGCTGACGCGTTCCATGCTGCAAGTCCCCGCTCCGCCGACGGCCGTCTTCTGCGCCAATGATCTCGCCGCGTTCGGTGCCATCGATGGCGCACGCTCGCTCGGTCTGCGCGTGCCCGACGATGTGTGGGTGCTCGGCTACGACGACATCGCCATGGCGGCGTGGGACTCCTACGACCTGACCACCGTGCACCAGCCGATCGCCGACCTATCCCACACCGCCGTCCAGTTCCTGCTGGAACGGATCACCCAGCCGGAGCTGCCAGTGCGCCGCGAAGTCTTCGCCAACTCCCTCACGGTGCGGGGCTCGACTGCGCATACCCCACTGAAATGAGCTCGGCGAGTTGTCACCTCGCGGCGAGCGCAAGTGAGCTTGCGCTGCTACGACGGCGATGCTCCCCCTTGGTAGGATCGGCCCTGCCCCACCTCGGAGACAGCGCAACGGAAACCCCGCGGAGAACACCTCCGTGCGAATCCAGGCCGGCACCCAGCAACAACGGGAACTCCGGCCCGCTACCCCCTGCCCGGGGGCGTTCCTCCGATACGGCGGAGCAGGAGAAACGATCACGGAACAACCAAGCCAGGACCGCGGTCGCCAGCACCAGCATCACCTGCTGACCAGCCGAGATACTGAACCGCCAAAGCACGCACATCCTCGCGGACCGCATCAGCCTCCCAGCGGCCCTTGCGCAGCAAGTGCTGCAACATCACCGGCATGTTCAGCCAACGATCAGCGGTTCTTGGCGGGCAGATCCGAAACCAGCCCAGCATCAACGCTCGTGTCCGCTGCCGAGCCTCGACACGGCAAACCGGCCAACCGCCAACTGCATCACCATGTCCAATTCCGTCTGCCCACCGGCACGGTCTACGCTGGCTCCCGCGACCATCACACGATCTTGATGAGTCCACACGCTTGATCATGATCTGTAGTGGCCGTCCTCATCTGCACCGGCCTCCACCAGCCACGATCACCAAAGTCCGGCTGCAGGCGTCGGCGCACCGGGTCGATCACGAGGTTCGATCCCGGCCATTGCGCTCTGCGGTCACCCCACCCCGTCAGTGTGGGCTGTAACAACACTGATGGAGGACGCATGAGTTCAGGGGCCGCGCCAGCATCATCCCTGGTCGCCTTCGGGGACGAGGCGTTCCACGAGCACCCTGTGCACGGGTTTTACGTGTTGGCCAGTGTCGTATTCGATGCAGGTACTGGGGAGAAGGCACGCGAGGCGCTGCGTTCCTTGCGGAAACCGCGCAGCACTGCCAAGTTGCACTGGTACGGGATGGATCGGCTTCAACAGCATCGTGTCGCGAAGCAACTGGCCGATTTCGACGGGTTACATGTCGTGGTGACCGGTGCTCCGGTTCCGCGCCGCCGGCCGGAGCGGGCCCGCGCGAAGTGCTTGTCTGCGCTCATACACGAGCTGTACGGCTACGGCGTCGAGAAGCTGATTTTAGGAAGCGCGCGAGACCGAACTCAACCAGGCCGACATCCGCACGACGGCAGGAGTGCGGCAACGTGACTTGCCAAAGGGCGCTCGGTTTCGGGTGGAGCATGTTCCCGGAGCGCATGAACCACTGCTGTGGACAGCAGATGTCATCGCGGGTACATGCCGAGCAAGCAGGGAAGGTCATCATGAGCCCCGCCTGCTGCTCGATGATCGTATCTACGAGATCCCGCTGGGCACCGACTGCTGACCAGCAAACACACGCAAGGCCAGGCTCCCGGTCTGCCCCAGGTCACCTGGCCTAACTTCTGCACCCCCGCGGGATGCAGCGACTTCCAGGTTAGCGCACGGTCCCGTCGAGGCGCAATCACAGCTCCGGCTCGTCGCGGGTCTCGCGTTGGATCTCCTGCTGGGCCTGTTGCTCCAGATCGGGCCGCTCCTCCCACACAGCACTCGGGTCCGTGGTGGCCTGCTGCTCGCGGCCGGTGGTGATCTCGGCCAGCTCCGGGACTGGCGTGTGGGCTCGTTCTGCTTCCTCCGTCTCCCGCACCTCAGCGGGCAGCTGTTGCCGCAGCCGGGCCTCGGCACTCAGCGAGACCTCGTGCTGCTGGTGCTGCTGCGCCTGCTCGGCCAGCCGCGCGGCCTGCCGGTCGGCCGCGGCCAGGCGCCGTTCGTCACGCAGCTGGGCCCGCGGGCGGGCGTGCTGATCGTCGGCGGCGACCGCACGGGCGCGGGTGTGTAGCTGGCGCCGAGCTTCGCGGTCGCCGACCTGGCCCACCAGCGGGGCCAGGTGGACGGCCTGCTGCTCGGCCTGGTCCTGCGTGGTGGTCTCGGCCGCGCGCAGCTCGACGATGCGCGCGTCCAGTTCCCGCCGGCGCGCGCTGGCGAACCGGCCGAGTTCGTCGCGTTCGGTCTCGGCGGCAGCCCGCTGGGCTGCCGCTTCGGCAACGCGGTCCACGGTGGCCTGCCGCTGCTCGTCGAGCTCGTCGGCTTGGGTGGCCAGCTCGGCCTGCTGTTGCACCTGGGCCTGGTGCTCGTCGAGTTCGGCTACCGCCGGCCCGCGCCCGGCTTGCACCTGCTCGCGCAGTTCGTCTGCCGCGCAGCGCTCCTCGGTGACGCGCTGCTGCAGGCTCTCCCGTCGCTGCTCGGCGGCCGCGCGTGCGGTCTGCAGGTCCGGATCGGCCAGCTGGCCGTGCTCGCGGACCCGCCAGTTCGGCACCGCGGCCGGTTCGGGTGTCCACATCGGTCCAGCAAGGTCCGGATCCGGCGCGTGCTCGGTCTCAGCGGAGGCTTCCTCGAGGGCCGGTGCGGCCGGCTGCGTCTGCTCGGTTTCCACGGCGGGTTCGCCGTCGTCGACTGCGACATCCGGCTGCAGGGCGGGCTCGGCCACCGTGCGAGCCTCGGCGAGCATGCCGGCCATGTGCACCGGGTCGACCGACAGCCGCTCAGCCAGCTGGATGCCCGTGGCGCTGGCTTGGGCCAGGTCCACGTGCCGGATCGCGGTGGCCGCCGCGCGAGCCGCGGCCAGGCGCCCCTCGACCTCGTCGCGATGCTGCGGCGGATGCTCGGCGAAGTAGTCCTCCACGGCGCGGTCCGCGAGCAGTTCGACGGCCGGGCGCTGCTGGTGGGCATCGAGATAAGGCGTGGCGGCCTGCTCCGGTGCGTGGGTGTGCGCCTGCACCCAGGAGGCCGGGTCGTGCCCGTCAGGCAGGATCACCACGCGCGTGTCCATGCCCAGCTGCAGCGCCCGCTCGGCAGCACGTGCTGCGGCCGCTTGGCCGGCCTCGTCGCCGTCGAGCCCGAGAACGAGCCCTCGGCCATGCGTGGCTCGGCGCAGGACCTGCAGGTGTTGCGTGGTCACCGCGGTGCCGCTGGTGGTCACTGGCACCACCTGCTGTCCGGCCTCGCTGGTGGCCAGCGCCATCACGTCGAAGGTGCCCTCCACGAGGACGGGAGTCGCCCCGGCGGCGAGCCGTTCGCGCTGTTCGGCGAGCCCGAACACCACGCGGGACTTGTCGTAGAGCGCGGTGCCGGGAGTGTTGAGGTATTTCGGCGCGTTTTCCGCACCGGTGCAGTCGCGGCCGATGAACCCAGCGATGCGGCCCTGCTCATCGCGCGCGGCCAACACGACGCGGCCGCGCAGCCGGTCGATCAACCGACCGTTGCGGGTCTGCTTGGCCACGCCTGCCTCAAGCAGGTCCTGCTCCCGGAATCCGCGCTGCAGCAGGTGCTCCGTCACGCCGCGCCAGGTGTTCGGCGCGTAGCCGAGGGTAAACTGCGCCGCCGCGTCCACATCGGGCAGCCGCGCGGCGAGGTATTCGCGCTCACTCGGGTGCGTTTCGAGCTGCTGCTGGTAGTATTCGACGGCCGCGGCGGTCACGGTCGCCAACCGGTCGAGTTCAGTGCGGTCCGCGTCCTGCTCGCCGGCTGCTGGCTCGGTCGTGCCTGCGGTGGCATCGACCGTCGCCCGGGCGGCGGCGACCAACAGGTCACGCTGCTGCTCGGGCAAGCTCTCCGGCCCGGCCGGCTCCTGCCCGGCTTCGGCAAGGCGCCGACGATGCTGTTTGAGCACGTGCGCGGTGGCACCGACGGGTTGCGGTGCGGCCAGCAGTGCATCCGGCAACAACGAGGCCAGCACCGCCTCGGGGTCGTGGCCGTCGGCATACAGCTGAGCGAGCTCGTCGGCGACGAACCGGAAGGCCGGGCCTGCGAGGACCGCCTCGGCCGCCTGCGGCACCTGCTGCCAGCTCCGCCGCAGCCAGTCCGCGGCCTCCTTCTGCTGAGCTTCCCCGCTTGGCCGGAGTCCTGGTTATCTGTGATTGTCGCGCTGGGCGCGATGGTAGACGTCTTCGTACTCGTCTGGAGACAGTCCACCGAGGCCGGCCTGGATGCGGCGTGGGTTGTACCACCCGTCGATGTAGCGCAGCAGGGCGTGCTCGGCCTCGGCGCGGGTGGCGAAGGTAGTGCCGGGCCAGTACACGAGCTCGACTTTGATCGTCGAGCTCTGAGAGTGCTTACAATTCGTCACCGTGTCAAAATAAGGCAGTAGCGTCCTCCTTGCCGTGAAGCTAGAAGTATGATTAGTCAGAATGTAGACCAGTGGTGTTCATGATGATCATGCTCGGGCCGAAGCCGTACGTGCTCGGTCCGCTAGACGCCTGACGAGTGGTTCCCGCCATAGATCTCCCCCATGGATCCGCCGTTGCATCCCTGTATCGGCCGTACCAATCCGAACCGGGGGGATCAGGACCGGGGCTCGGCCGCCCAGCGCTGCGGGAACATCGTGGCGACTTTCTCGCGTTTGGCACTATAGAAGTCCGCACCGTCGAGAGCCTTCGAGGATCGTCTCGCTATCGTGGTGAACAGCAGCCCAAACGACGGGGTGCTCGTGCGGGGTTTGTCGACCGTGCTGCGGTCGGCAAGCCCCGGCGGAGACATGCCGCCGACGCCGCCATCGTAGGTACGGTGCCGCGACGATGTTGCGGATCGTTCTCCCAAGCGGGCTGCCCCTGGGGCTGCATTGGTGTCAGATGCGCATCACTTCGCACCTCCTGGCCTGCGTGTGTAGTGTTTGGTGACCGCTCGCTGCAGGCGCCTGCAACCACTCCCCCGCCCGGTTGGAATGAGCCGTTGATCTAACACCATCCGGATCGTCGACGCTTCAGACCGGAGCACTGGCTGGCTGACTGTTACAGGATCCGTTGTGCCGCACCGCTTCTACGGGGCCGTCCGCTCGTGGCGATATCGTAGATCCTCTGTCCACGACCGGCCGCAACCTGAGTAGGCACCGCGTTTCCGGTCGCGGCCATGATGATGAGCAACGCGCCATAGACAGAACGTGTTGGCCGGAACGGCTTTTCACGAGCCTGCCGACTCATGGGGAGCCGGCATCACACCGCGGCACACTCCTCATGCCACGTTCACGGAGCCATTGGAGCTCGAACGTGGCACCACCGCTTTGGAAACGCCGTTTCCAAACATGCCCGTGTGCCGCCTCGTCGTCAGGCAGGGCGATGTGACAGGCTGAACGTGATCCGAAGTACCACCGAGGGGAAGCAAACGGAGCACAATGGCACGCGTACATGTCGTCGCCAACCAGAAAGGCGGCGTAGGCAAGACCACGCTGGCAGTCAACCTCGCTGCTACGTTGGCCGACGTTCGAGGCGGATCGATCGAGGAACCACCGGTGCTGGTGGTCTCGACGGACCCACAAGCCTCAACAGTGTGGTGGGCTGATCGCGTCGGCGACGAGCGTCTCCCGTTCGATTTCGTCCAGGCTCATGATCGCCCCCGGGAATTGGCGAGGCTGCGCGAGCTGGACCAGTACGCTGAGGTTCTCGTCGACACACCGGGCTCGCTCGAACAAGGACACATCCTCGAATCAGTGCTGGACAACGTTACAGACGCAGATGGTGAAGTAATCGTCCCGGTGCCGCCGGAACCGCTCGCGTTCGATGCCACGACGCGCACGATTGAGGACGTTCTCAAGAAGCGAGGCGTCAGCTTTCGCGTAGTGATCAACAACTGGGACCCGCGGGACGGCAAAGCTGATCTGGAAGAGACGCGGGCGTACATCGCACAGCAAAGGTGGCCTTGCGCCCACATCCCTGTCCGACGTTACAAACTCCACGCACGAGCCAGTATTGAGGGCCAAGTCGTCACCCAGTACCCGAAAAACAGGGTCGCCTTGGAAGCTCGCTCGGATTTCAATCGGCTCGCACTGGAACTCGGGATGGGAGGCCGGTGATGGGACGCCGCCGCAGCTTCACCGAAGCCGCCGGTTCCGGAGCCTTGTCGGTATCCGATGTGACGTCTGCACCGACGACTCGTGTGCGGGTAGACGCCTGTGTGGCACGCCCGGACAACCCGCGGCCAACTCAGGGGGATGTCACGGAGCTGGCAGCCAGTTTCCAGGAGGCGGGACAAATCCAGCCGGCCACGATTGTGTCGGCCGCTGCGTACCTGCGGCAACGTCCCGAGCACACCGAGGCTGTCGGTGACGCGTCATGGGTCGTGCTTGCTGGAAGTCGCCGGCTGGAAGCTGCGCGTGAAGCGGGCAACGACGAACTGCTGGTACACGTGGCCGATGACCGCGTCGACGAGGTCATCGAAATCGGGATTATCGAGAACATCCAGCGGGAACCGTTGACACCGGTGCGTGAGGGATACGAACTCGCCCAACTTCTCGAACGGTACGGCACCACCAGAGCGGTTGGCGCAAAGATTGGCAAGTCGCACGTGTATGTGTCACAGCGCGTCAGTCTGACCAAACTCGTTTCGGACCTGCAGACCGCAGTCGACAGTGGCGAGCTGAACGTGCAAGATGCGCGGACGCTGACGAAAGTCCCGCCGGAGGACCAACTCGATGCTTACCGGGCTGGCCCGCCTTATCAGCAGCGCAAAGGAGCAGCAGACGGCGGCGAAACGCCCACGGCACAGCACGCTGCTTCTCAGCAGGCGGAGTCTGGAAACGGCGTTTCCACGGCCCGCCAGGGTTCCCCCGACGGGCGGCGTCAGCACTCCCGTGGAAACGGCGTTTCCAAACCACCATCGGTCGGCGGCGACGGAGAGGCAACACCGACCCTGGGAAATGCCGGTGCCGCACCGTCCGAGCCAGCCTCAGCAAGCACGCTACCTGTTGACCCGGCCGAGCTCGCCATAGCGATCAACCGGGAATACTCGGACGAACAGCGTGCCGCGTTGGTCTCGCTCCTACAGGGCTAACGCCATTGGAAACGGCGTTTCCAGCGCCGCCGCTGCTCCCGATGGTTCGGGCCGGTTCGGGAACATGCCAGCCATCCGAGCCCTCGTCCAGGTAGCTCCGAGAGCAGGAACGCCCCAGCCTGCCGTGGGGAGCTGGCTCAGCAGGGGAGTGCAGTTTTGAAGGGTAGAGCCGGACTTGAGTTGCGTACTCTGTGAACAGTCCACTGTGGAACATGAACGGCGAGCAGGATCGCCCGCCGAGGAGGCAGCACCGTTGCTGCGTGCCGCGCGAGTGGAGTCGATCAGCGGTATGCACCAACCTCGAAAGCTCTCTGCTGGAACTCGAAATGCCGCGGTGTACCACCGCTGGAGGCGACGTGCCACCACGACCTGACGCTCAAGGTGGTGGTGCGCGCCGCGTCCTTCACAACGATTTGCACCGATCCTACGGATCTCGCTGGTGCCCCGATGAGTAGCCGCGGGACGATCGCGCACACGCCGTGATGATGAAGGAGCATCGCGACGGTCACTACATCGAGAACAACCGACGCGACGCTGGCACCTGTGCGTGTACCCCAGCTGTATCCAGCATGCCCTCGTCCCATCCGGTGCTGTGGAATGGCTGTACCGCATGCGTTTCCGCACACTGTCCTGGATGCACAAACAGGTGCATACTTCGGCCTACCGAGCCTATGATCTCCTCATCCGCGGGCATCGGCGAACCGGTCCTTACCGGTGAGTGGATGCCGAGCACGCCACCATGGTGCAACCCGATCGAGATCCACATGGACCTGGCGGCACCGATACCGTGAAATTCTGCGCCGTCGAAAAGTAGCTGACCATGTGACCCCCCATGTTCGCCGCGATGGACGGCCGCCGCGGCGATCGCACACAGCGCTGCTAGCCGATCTCCTGGCACGGGAGTTGGCTTCATCCCGGCGTAGGCAGGGCCTGTCATCCTCCGCATGTATCACCAAACACGTTCGCCCTTCGTCACCGTGACGAATGTGAGCAAGGGGGCCGCCGTGGTGGGGGAACGCTGCCGTGCTGGTGCCTGCGTCGGACCCTATGCGAATACAGATCCGGCAACGGCCCTTTTGCTCGCTGAGACGCACATGGCAGAGTTGCGAACGATTTGTGGATGATCTACCACAAGGGAGCGCTCTGTCCTTGCCTGCTATCGGGGTAGGATCTCTTCCTCTTGGTCTCATGGACCTACTCCAGGTGGCCGGCAGGGGCGACGAGCCCATCGCGGCACCGACCCGTCGGGCACTCTTCGACAGGACGCTTTCCGCGCCCGCGTGAAGACGAACGGAGTGCGTCAGAGGCGAGAAGCGCCAGCACTTCTCGGGTCATGACCGTGACGGGGTCCGACTATCGCAATATCGCGGCACATGCTTATCCGGTTTACTCCGCTAGGATGGCTGGATGGTGCGGCCGGACTTCCCGAGAGCGATCGTCGAGTTCCAGCGTTGGTTCCCAGATGATCAGTCCTGCAGGGAGTATCTGCTGGCGTCGCGGTGGCCGGAAGGCTTCCGCTGTCAACGATGCGGTGGACAGGTGGCGAGTCCGTTGCCGCAGCGTTTGTTGATGCAGTGCTCGACCTGCCGCTACCAGGTGTCGGCGACCGCGGGGACGACTGCTGCACAAGACGCGGACACCGCTGCATCTGTGGTTCTCCGGCGGCGTACCTGATGAGCATGGCGACGCCGGGCACCTCGGCGGTGCAGTTGCAGCGTCAGTTGGGTCTGAGCCGCTACGAGACCGCGTGGATGATGCTGCACAAGCTGCGGCGCGCGATGGTCAACCCCGAGCGGGAGCCGTTGCAGAGGTCGGTCGAGGTCGACGAGTGCTTCGTGGGCGGACACGAGGCTGGCCTGCGCGGCGGGCGCGCCCGCGGGCAGAAAGCCCTGGTCATCGTCGGAGCCGAAGTACGTGGCACAGGCACGGGGGCATCCGGATGGCGATCATCGACGATGCCTCCGCTGACGAGCTCACCGGCTTCATCCGCGCCACCGTCGCACCCGGCGCCACCGTGCACACCGACGCCTGGCTGGGCTATCGACCCCTGC
>BCQL01000076.1_pt1 | contig 13199 bp, 14 predicted proteins | sample 1008151 | NCBI WGS metagenome assembly BCQL01 (sample SAMD00035459, study PRJDB4067) | museum specimen metagenome | biome: marine biome; feature: sea shore; material: organic material | host: Otohimella japonica | place: Japan:Kanagawa | collected 1927
AGAGCCATCTGGTTAATGAACAAGTCACGGAATACACCCGAGCAGTTGACAACCACATCGACACGAGGGCGACCAAGCTCCTCGAGCGGAATCAACTCAACCTTGTTCACACGGCCAAGCTGGTCAGGAATGGGTCGTGCCCCAATGAGCCAGTAGATCTCGGCAATGCTCTCTCCGGACGTCTTCAAACAGTCACTGCCCCACATCATGACAGAGATTGTCTCTGGCCAGGCGCCGTCATTATCGGCCCTCTGCTGTTCAAGTAGACGATCGACGACAGTCTTTCCTGAGTCCAAGGCTGCAGAGGTCGGTAGGCTCTGTGGATCAAGGGCGTGAATGTTCTTCCCGGTGGGCAACACATCTGGATTTCGAACGGGGTCACCGCCCGGACCAGGAGGAATGAACTGGCCATCCAACACAGCGAGGAGGGAGGCCAACTCGTTGTCCATGATGACCTGCTTGAGGCAGAACTCGAGGTACTCCACGATCGGCACAAGATCTTGGTCAACGACATTCGGGAAACCGGCGTCCTTGATGGCAGCTCCAATAGGAGATCGACCACCGGTAACCTTCTTCAGGAACCCACCAAGGTCAAATGCCACAACAGACTCGACACGTCCCTCCATGTTGACAGAGTTGTTGACCACGGCACTGACTGCTGCCCTGGCCCGGGGCAATGTGACTGTAAACTTGCGGCTGACCCGCGCTGATATGGACGGTGATCTGGGGGTAGACGCCGCACAACTCGACGCGGTTCTTCAGGCGCTTGATCGGGTGCAAGAGCGCGCCTTTGAAATGGGCGTCACGCTGGGCCAGCCAACTGCGGCAGATGTGCTGTCACAACGCGGCGTCCTGGTTGCTGGCAAGGCAGAGGAAGATGAAACAGCGCTGGCAAAGATCCTAGTCGCGGATATCGCACCGCTGGTCGATAGTTTTGTGCAGATGCGTGCAACTGAAGGGGCGGCTTTGGCCACGGTGATTGCGGCGCAACTGGACCGCATTTCCGCATTGGCAGAAGCCGCCGCCAATGCCGCTGTTGCCCGCGCGCCGCAAGTGCAGGCGTCTTTGTCCGCCGCCATGCGCCGTGTGTTGGAAGACGTGGCCGAGATTGACGATGCGCGCCTTGCACAGGAACTGGCCCTCCTAGCGGTGAAAGCAGATGTAACCGAAGAAATTGACCGGCTTCGGGCCCATGTTGCTGCGGCGCGCGATCTGCTGGCCGAAGACAAACCCATTGGCCGCAAACTCGATTTTCTGTCACAAGAATTTAACCGCGAGGCCAATACGTTGTGCGCCAAGGCGCAGTCAGTGCCGCTCACCGCGATCGGTCTTGACCTCAAAGCTGTGATCGACCAGATGCGCGAGCAAATTCAGAATGTGGAGTAGCGTGATGTCGCGCCGCGGCCTTTTGATCATCCTGTCGTCGCCATCGGGGGCGGGTAAATCGACATTGGCAGGGCGCTTGCGGGCGTGGGATGAAACACTGCGCTTTTCGGTTTCGGCCACGACGCGCGCCCGGCGCGCGGGTGAAGAAGAAGGCCGGGATTATTTCTTTGTCACGGTCACGGATTTCCAAGAGCAGGTCGCACGCGGCGGCATGCTTGAACATGCAATGGTCTTCGGTAACTACTACGGATCACCCATGGCCCCGGTGCAGCAGGCCATCGAAGCGGGACGCGATGTGTTGTTCGATATCGACTGGCAGGGTGCGCAGCAAATCAGCAACTCGACCCTTCAGGAATATGTCCTGTCGATCTTCATTCTGCCGCCATCAATTACTGAACTGCATCGCCGCCTGATCGGCCGTGGTCAGGATGCGCCAGACGTGATCGAAGGCCGCATGCAGAAAAGCTGGGATGAGATCAGCCATTGGGACGGCTATGACTATGTTCTGGTCAATGATGATCTGGACACCACAGAAGCGCAGCTGAAAACGATCATCGCAGCAGAACGGCTGCGGCGTTCGCAACAGCCGCAACTGGTTGATCATGTCCGCGACCTGCAGTCACAGTTCGGAGTCCGGATATGAGCCTTTATGCGCTTGGCAGTATCACCCCCAAAGTCGATGCCGATGCATGGATCGCGCCTGGCTGTCATGTAATCGGCGATGTTGTTGTCGCAAAGGCAGCGTCCATCTGGTTTGGAAGTATCCTGCGTGGAGATAATGAGTGTATCACGATTGGCGCGGGCAGCAACGTGCAGGAAAACTGTGTCTTGCACACCGACATGGGATTCCCTCTGTCCATCGGCGAAGACTGTACAATCGGGCATAAGGCAATGCTGCATGGCTGCGTGATTGGCGACAATACATTGGTCGGCATGGGGGCTACTGTCCTGAATGGCGCTGTCATCGGCAAAAAATGCCTGATTGGGGCCGGGGCACTGATCACCGAAGGCAAGACAATCCCCGATGGGACATTGGTGATGGGTGTCCCTGGTAAAGTTGTCCGGTCATTGGATGATGCTGAAATTGGCGGGTTGCAGCTGTCAGCGCGCCACTATCAGGAGAATGCTGCCCGGTTTCGGCGTGACATGGAACCGGTCTGATTTACTTTGCTTCGCGGTCGGCCGACATCAACAGCAGATCAAAGTCAAGATCCGGCGCTTGATTGCGCACTTCGTTTCGGATGATCCCGGCATTGGGCACATTTTCGGCAATCACACGGTAGCGGCCGGTAAATCCCAGTTCGGACAGTTGCGTGGCGACATCAATTGCATCAAAGTTATCCCCGAACAGCGGCGACAGAATGATATCTGGCGCCGTTTCGTTGAGCGTTTGCGCAGTAAGGGAGGCAATGTTGACAAACTCAAACCCGTTCAGACGATCAAGAAGCCGCCCTTCTGATGCCCAGCGGTCAAGATTTCCCACGACCAAGACGCGATCAGAGAGCGAATCTAGGTTTTCCTGTACAGCCGCAGTAGTTTCGCGCAGAGGAAAGCCTATCATTACAGTCTCAAATCTTTAAAAATCGGTGGTTGCATTTAAGTTGATCTATAATTCACAAAACGTCTAGCAAGCAATGAAAATGAAAAAATACGTGGTGTACCCGGGACAATATGTCTCAGGTCTGACTGAACTGCGACAAGGCCGGGGAGATCAACAATGACCAGTGAGCGGATCGCCACCGTCATTGATGCTTTGCCGATGCCGGTTCTTTTGATTGGGCCGGATGAACGGGTGAGCGCTGCCAATCTCTCTGTTGCTGCGATACTTGGCCCAAGTCTTATTGGCAAACACTACATCACCGTTCTGCGCCAGCCCGCCGTCGTGGCCGCCGTGGCACAGACGCGGCAGTCCGGTACTGCGTCAGCCACGCGCTTTACCACCCGCGACGGCGCACGCGATACAGCTTATCGGGTCACTGTTGTCGCTGCGGAGGGCGATATCGTCCTGACCTTCGAAGATCAGACAGCCGCCGAGGAAGTTGGTCAGATGCGCCGAGATTTCGTGGCGAACGTCAGCCATGAGTTGCGCACTCCGCTGACGGCGCTGTTGGGCTTTATCGAGACACTTGGCGGTGCCGCACGTGATGATGCGGCAGCGCGCGACCGCTTCCTTGGCATCATGTCACATGAGGCAAACAGAATGACCCGGTTGGTGGATGATCTTTTGTCGTTGAGCCGGGTGGAAGAGGACGAGCGTGTGCGCCCGCGCGAACATGTGGATTTGGGGGCCTTGCTGTCATCGGTCATCAAGGGTCTGGAGCCGCAAGCGCAAGATGCAGGGGTCGATGTGACCCTGGACCTCATGGGAGGGGATGAAATGATCCCGGGGGATCCGGGACAACTGGTGCAGGTCTTCAGCAATCTGGTTGAAAACGGCATCAAATATGGCGCCCAAGGGGGACTGGTGAATGTCACATTGCACCCCAAGCAGTTGCATCAAAGGATTCGTGCAGAAGGGGTTCAGGTCAGTGTGGCCGATACCGGGGAAGGCATTGCTGAACATCATATCGCCCGTCTGACAGAGCGATTCTACCGAGTCGACAATCACCGATCCCGTGAAGTTGGCGGCACCGGCCTTGGTCTGGCCATTGTAAAGCACATTGCAAATCGTCATCGGGGCCGACTTTTGATCGAAAGTGAGGTCGGGAAGGGAACAAAAGTGTCTGTTTTTCTTCCCTCTTCCTGACTGTCATAATTCTTTTACAAACTTGTCACAAAAGCTTCGGACTGCGTACCTAATCCCGGTGGTAATGGTGGCGCGGCTCGCGTGCCATCAATGTTTGACTGACAGGAGTGATTTGATGTCGATCATGAAACTGACCGCGACAAGCGCGGCCATCGCCCTTACTGCTACTTCGTCTTTTGCACGCGACAACGTGCAGGTTGCCGGGTCATCGACCGTGCTGCCCTATGCTTCTATCGTCGCCGAAGCTTTTGGCGAGAACTTTGACTTTCCAGCGCCGGTTGTTGAATCTGGTGGTTCTTCTGCTGGCCTGAAGCGCTTCTGTGAAGGTGTTGGCGAGAACACGATCGATGTCGCCAACGCCTCCCGCGCGATCCGCGATTCTGAAATCGCAGCTTGTGCCGAAGCTGGCGTGACTGACATCATCGAAGTCCGCATCGGCTATGATGGTATCGTGTTTGCATCACAGACCGACGGCCCTGCGTTTACTGCGTTCGAGCCTTCCGACATCTTCAACGCGCTGGCCCCGATGGTCATGGTTGACGGCGCACTGGTCGAAAACCCGCACAAAATGTGGTCTGACTTTAACGCAGATCTGCCCGATGCAGAGATCCTGGCCTTCATCCCGGGCACAAAGCACGGCACCCGTGAAGTTTTCGAAGAGAAAGTTATTGCGGCCGGTTGTGAAGCCACAGGCGCCTTTGAGGCGATGATGGCTGGCGGCATGTCCGAGGACGATGCCGAGGACGCATGTCTGGCTGTGCGTACCGACGGCAAGTCTGTTGACATTGATGGTGACTACACTGAAACGCTGGCACGGATCGATGCGAACGCGAACGGCATTGGCGTGTTTGGTCTGGCGTTTTACGAAAACAACACAGACAAGCTGAAAGTGGCCACAATGTCCGGTGTTGAGCCAACAACTCAGACAATCGCCGAAGGTGTCTATCCTGTGTCGCGCCCGCTGTTCTTTTACATCAAAGCAGCACACATCGGCGTGATCCCAGGTCTGCAAGAGTATGCTGACTTCTTCGTGTCCAATGAAGTTGCCGGTCCTGAAGGGCCACTGGCGGCCTACGGTCTGGTGTCCGACCCAGAGTTGGCCGATACACAGAAAATGGTCATGGAAAACGTCACAATGAAATAAGCGCCCTGCGCTTTTGGCCGGTCCTGCTTTGTGGGGCCGACCATCTTATTTTTTTGCATTTCCAATTGGGATAGAAACGATCCTGGCCCCGTTCGGGCCTATGTAAGGTGACTGGCTGGGGGCAGATATGTCAAACACGGTGCTGATGTTGATCATTCTGGGGCTCGGGGTGCTGGGTTACATACTCGGGCGGGCCCGCGCGCTTGCTGTCGCTAATGACGACAGACGTCATCTGCATTCCCTTCCTGGTTACTATGGTGCAAATGCGAGCCTGAACGCGATTGTACCGGCCGCCATCGCGCTGTTTGTCTGGCTGATCGCGCAACCCTTCGTGATCAATGGATCGGTTTCTGGCATGATCAGTGATCGCAATGTGGTCGAATCCGGCTCGCTAAGCCTGATTATGTCCGATGTCCGGCGCCTTGCGGAAGGGCTTGATGTTGCTGTGGCAGAGGGCGCGATGTCAGAGGATATGGCATCAGATCTGCGCGTGGAGTTCACCAATGTGCGCGAAAGATTGGCCGACGTCGGTGTGGCATTGGGGTCAGATGTGACGTCAGACACGTTACGCGCAGCCCAGCGGTATCGCGAGATGGCAGCGACAGGTAACCTGATCAAGACAGTTCTTGTGTTGCTGATTTCAGCGGCGGGGTTGGCGATATCCTTGCGGTTGATCACGCGGGAATTCCGGGCGCGAAATGTCGTGGAAAACGGTATTCTTCTGGTGCTGATTGCAGCAGCCTCGATTGCCATCCTCACAACGGTCGGCATCGTTCTGTCACTGGTGTTTAATACCTACGAGTTCTTCAAGCTCTACCCGATCACTGATTTCTTTTTCGGCCTGTCCTGGGCACCCAGTTTCTCGGGCCGCGGCGGATTATCCGAGTTGGGCATTATACCGCTTCTCTGGGGCACGCTCTATATCTCGGTTATCGCGTTGCTGGTCGCCGTACCCATCGGCCTTTTCGCCGCCATCTATCTGTCTGAGTATGCATCGAAGGCGGTGCGGGCGATAGCAAAGCCGCTCTTGGAGATTTTGGCAGGCATTCCGACAATTGTTTATGGTCTCTTTGCACTGCTCACCGTGGGCCCACTCTTGGTCGAAGTTTTCGGCGATGGTGGCGCGCTCGGTCTTAGTTGGATGCAAGGTGGAACAGCGGTGATTACCGCAGGCCTGGTCATGGGCATCATGCTTATTCCGTTTGTCAGCTCATTGTCTGACGACATCATCAATGCTGTGCCGCAGGCGATGCGCGACGGCTCGCTTGGCTTGGGAGCAACGCATTCCGAAACCGTGCGCCAGGTGATCATACCTGCCGCATTGCCGGGCATTGTGGGTGCCATACTGCTTGCCGCATCGCGTGCGATTGGTGAAACGATGATTGTTGTACTGGGGGCAGGGGCGGCGGCCCGTCTCTCACTCAACCCATTTGATGCGATGACAACCGTGACAGCCAAGATCGTCAGCCAGCTGACCGGTGACAGCGACTTTGCATCGCCAGAGGCGTTGGTGGCCTTTGCCCTGGGCATCAGCCTCTTTGTGGTCACTTTGGGATTGAACATCTTTGCCCTCTATATCGTCCGTAAATATCGGGAGCAGTACGAATGACCAACGCGACAGCCGGCCTGCCCGAAACGACGCCGACGCGCGTGCCCCATAGTTCGCTGCTGACCGAAAGCCCGCACATGAAGCGGCGCAATGCGGCGGAGGCGCGATTTAAGATGTATGGCGTGATTGCCATCTGCATCGGTCTTGGTTTCCTTATTTTTCTGGCTTATGCGATCCTGCGCAATGGCATCCCTGCGTTCACACAAACCGTCGTCAATGTGGAATTCACGCTTTCGCAAGAGCAGTTTGACGAAGCGGAAAGCAAGATGCTGAAAACTGCGGCCTACACCGAAATCTTTGTGAAGGGGGTCACGGCGCAGTTTCAGGAAAGCGGGCTGGATGTCCAATTTGATGGCGACACGATTGAGCGGCTTTTGGGCAAAGTCGGTGGTGATCTGCGCGCGTTCTATCGCGAAGACCTCAGCCAGATTGGTCAGCCGGTGCAGTTTCAGTTGCCTGCCGCCAGCCGGGTGGAACGCTATCTGCAAGGCAAGCTGACCCGCGAGATGGTGGTTGACGGGCGTTTCCTGGAAGTGGCTGACCTTGATGTGGTGGATGCCATGGTCGCGGTCGGCATCATCGGATCCGCGTTCGATTGGAACTTTATCACCGGAACGGACACCGGCGTTGATAACCCCGGTGGTGCGGGCATCGGTGCCTCGGTCATCGGGTCGTTCTTCATGATGCTGGTCGTGCTGCTTCTTTCGCTTCCCATTGGCGTTGCGGCCTCTATCTATCTTGAGGAATTTGCACCCAAGAACCGCTTCACAGATCTGATCGAGGTGAACATCTCGAACCTTGCCGCCGTGCCATCGATTGTCTTCGGGATCCTGGGGCTTGCGGTCTTTATCCAGTTTGCACATCTGCCGCAGTCGGCACCGCTGGTTGGCGGTCTGGTTCTGACGCTGATGACCTTGCCAACAATCGTGATTTCGACACGCGCCTCTTTGAAGTCGGTGCCACCGTCGATCCGGGACGCGGCCTTGGGCGTGGGGGCTTCAAAAATGCAATCGGTATTCCATCATGTGCTGCCCCTGGCTATGCCGGGCATCCTCACAGGCACAATCATTGGCCTTGCGCAGGCCCTGGGTGAAACGGCGCCGCTTTTGCTGATCGGGATGGTAGGCTATGTTGCACGCGAATACCCCGATGGGCTGGCTTCTGGCCTGCTTGATCCGAACTCTGCCATGCCCGCCCAGATTTACACCTGGGCGGCCCGGTCGGATGAGGCATTCTTTGAAAAGGCGTGGGGCGGGATCATCATCCTGATGATTTTCCTGCTGACCATGAACATCATTGCAATCATTCTGCGGCGTCGGTTTGAGCGGCGCTGGTAGGGAGACAGATATGGAAGATATGATACATGTGGACCGCGCCATGAGTACCAATCAGGATGTCAAAATCAAAGCCACTGGTGTGCAGGTCTATTACGGCAACAACCATGCTATCAAAGATGTGGATGTTGCGATCGACGACAAGACTGTGACGGCGTTTATTGGTCCGTCAGGGTGCGGAAAATCCACTTTTCTGCGCTGTATCAATCGGATGAATGACACAATTGATGTGGCGCGCGTCGGAGGTGAGATCCTGTTGGACGACGAAGATATTTATGACCCCAAGGTTGATCCGGTTCAACTGCGGGCCAAGGTCGGCATGGTGTTCCAAAAACCCAACCCATTCCCCAAATCGATCTACGATAACGTGGCCTACGGTCCCAAGATTCACGGTTTGGCGTCGTCCAAAGCGGATCTCGACGACATCGTTGAAGGCTCTTTGCGCAAGGCCGCGCTTTGGAACGAAGCAAAGGACCGTCTCGACCAGCCGGGAACAGGCATGTCGGGCGGTCAGCAGCAACGCCTTTGCATCGCGCGGGCCATTGCAACGGCACCTGAGGTTCTGTTGATGGATGAACCCTGCTCGGCGCTGGACCCGATTGCGACCGCGCAAATCGAAGACTTGATCGACGAGCTGCGCCAGAGCTTTTCGGTGGTCATCGTGACCCACTCGATGCAACAGGCCGCCCGGGTCAGCCAGAAAACGGCATTCTTTCACCTTGGCAACCTTGTTGAATATGACGACACGGACAAGATTTTCACTAACCCACAGGATCAGCGCACGGAAAGCTACATTTCCGGTCGGATCGGGTAAGGAGTATTGAACGATGAACGAACATATCTCATCGGCCTATGACCGCGATCTTGAAGGGATCACAACGCTGATCATGCGGATGGGTGGCTTGGTCGAGGATGCGATCCTGAAGGCGGCCAAATCGCTTGCCGACCGCGATGTTGAACTGGCCGAGGAGGTCCGCGCCGGTGATGCGCTGATCGACCAGCTGGAAGAGCAGATCAATGAAGAGGCCGCGCGCACTATTGCATTGCGCGCCCCGGTGTCAAAAGATCTACGATCTGTCCTGACGGTTTTACGGTTGGCCACGTCTCTGGAACGTATTGGCGATTATGCAAAAAATATCGCCAAACGCACCAGCGTTCTGGTTGAAATGAGCCCGGTGAACGGATCAGACGCCGCTTTGCGCCGCATGGCCCGCGAAGTCGAACAGATGCTCAAAAGCACATTGGATGCCTATCTGCGCGGTGATGCGGACTTGGCCGAAGACGTGCGCCAGCGTGATCATGAAGTAGATCAGATGTATAATGCGCTGTTCCGTGAGTTCCTGACTTTCATGATGGAGGACCCGCGCAACATCACAGCCTGCATGCATTTGCATTTCATGGCCAAGAATATTGAGCGTATGGGCGATCTGACAACCAATATGGCAGAGCAGGTGATCTATCTTGTGACCGGCGAAATGCCAGATGAGGCGCGCCCGAAAAGCGATAAAACTGCATATGTGAGTGATGTGAGTTAACGTCAAATGCCCCAACAACCACATGTCCTGATCGTCGAAGACGAAGCTGCCCAACGTGAAGTTCTGGCCTATAATCTGGAGGCAGAAGGGTTTCGCGTCACCCGCGCCGAAAATGGGGATGAGGCCCTGCTTTGCGTGGATGAAGATGCGCCGGATGTCATGGTCCTTGATTGGATGATGCCCAACCTGTCGGGCATTGAGGTTTGTCGCAGGCTCAAGATCAAGCCGGATACGCGCGCGATTCCGATCATCATGCTCTCGGCCCGGTCCGAAGAAGTGGACAAGGTGCGCGGTTTGGAAACCGGGGCGGATGATTACGTTGTCAAACCCTATTCGGTGTCAGAGCTGATGGCGCGCGTGCGCACGCAGTTGCGCCGGGTCCGTCCTGCCACGGTGGGTCAGGTGCTGACATATGATGATATCGTGCTGGACGCCGAAACCCACCGGGTGACGCGCGATGACAATCCGCTCAAGCTGGGGCCGACCGAGTTCCGCCTGCTGACAACGTTCATGGAAAAACCCGGGCGGGTCTGGTCGCGCGATATGTTGCTCGACCGGGTTTGGGGGCGCGATATCTATGTCGATACGCGCACCGTTGACGTGCATGTCGGGCGTCTGCGCAAGGTTTTGACACAACATGGCGGCAGTGACCCTGTACGCACAGTGCGTGGGGCAGGCTACGCCCTGGGCTAAAGGCCCCAAGGGCCGTGATGGCCTTCGCCTCCGTCGATACGCGCAAACCCATGCGCGCCAAAGAAATCCCGCTGGCCCTGGATCATGTTGGCTGTACCGCGTGCCGTCCGCATGGTATCGAAGTAGGCCAAGCCAGAAGACAGCGCAGGCAACGCAAGCCCATGTAGCGCCGCCTGAGCCACGACATGCCGGAGCGCGCCGTGTGTTTCTTTCAGGATATCGGCAAAGTAGGGTGCGAACATCAGGTTGCGTGCGGCATCTTCGCCCAGGGCCGTGGCCATATCATCCAGCATGGCCGAGCGGATGATGCATCCCGCGCGCCAGACCTCTGCGATGGCGGGCAAGGGCAGGGCCCAGCCAAAATCGTCGGACGCTTTGCCCAACATGCCAAAACCCTGCGCATAACAGAGAATCTTGCCGGCCATCAGCGCTTGCTCCAGCGTTTTGAGCGAGAGCCCATCATGCGGGAGCTGATGCGGGGCTTCGCCAAAGAGCGCTTCACCGGCGGCGCGCGCGGAACGCTGCGACGACAGGTTGCGCGCGACAACGGCTGCCTCAATCGCGGGGATGGGGGTGGCAAGATGCTGTGCCTCAATCACGGTCCAGCGCCCGGTACCTTTCTGTCCGGCGGCATCGACGATCACGTCCAGCATTGGTTGGCCCGTTTGCGGGTCTACTACTGCTGCAACTTTTCCAGAAATTTCAATTAGATAGCTGCGCAGCGGGCCCGCGTCCCAATCTGCGAAACTTGCAGCGATGGCGGGGTGATCCATCTTCAGCCCATCGCGCATAATCCCGTAGACTTCCGCGATCATTTGCATATCGGCGTATTCGATACCGTTATGCACGGCTTTGACGAGATGGCCTGCGCCGGCCTCTCCCATCCAGGTCGCACAGGACTGACCTTCATGTTTGGCCGAAATCGCCGTCAGGATATGGGCGACACGATCCCAGTGGGCCTGCTTCCCGCCCCCCATGATGGACGGGCCAAAGCGCGCGCCTTCCTCGCCGCCGGAAACGCCGATCCCCAGAAAGGGCAGGTCACCCGCATCTGCAGCACGGCGGTTGGTATCATGGAAGTTTGCGTTGCCTGCATCGATGATCATATCATCCGGACCCATCAGCGGTCGCAGTTCAGCAATTTGATCATCCACGGCCTGACCCGCAGGCACCATCAGAATGATGGCCCGCGGTTCCTTGAGTGCCAAGACAAGCTCTTCCAACGTTTCGGTCGGCGTGATCCTTGCGGCAAGATCTCCTGCATCGGTATGAAAAGAACCGGTTGTTGCTGTTGTGCGGTTCCAGACAGCAATGTCGAATCCGTTGTCAGCGATGTTCAGTGCAAGGGCCGCACCCATGGTGCCAAGGCCGATCAGGCCGATCTCTGATTTGCACATGTCGGGGGTCCTTGCTGAGGCAGTTTGATCACCAGTGTAAGGGCTTTCTGTGGGGATGAAAATGGGATTGGTCAGGAATAACTGACCCTCGCGGGCTTGTGTTTTTGCATTTGGACCTGCCACGGTTTAGTTCCGGCCTCTTTCGAGCAATTTTTGCTATGTAGGAGATTGAGAATGGCAAGGAGATACACCGACGAATTTCGCCGTGATGCAGTGCGCATCGCAACGACCAGCGGTCTGACACGACCACAAGTGGCCTCTGATTTGGGTGTTTGGCTTTCGACGCTGAATAAGTGGGTCCAAAAGCATCAGCATGATGACCTGATGTCGTGTCCTCACGAAGACGTCGAGAAAGAGAACGAACGCCTTCGCAAGGAAGTCCGGCTGCTGCGCGAGGAGAGGGAAGTGTTAAAGAAAGTTTTCGGTTCATCGTAATCCTTAAGGGGATACGAGGTGAGAACGAAGACGGGGCCGAATGGATCGGCTGACAGACATGTCAAAGAGATTAAGCGGAAGACACGCCGAAAGTTTTCGGCTGAAGAGAAGATCCGCATTGTTTTGGATGGCCTGCGCGGGGAGAGCCTGATTTCTGAGCTATGCCGCCGCGAGGGTATTGCTGAAAGCTTATACTACAATTGTTCGAAGGGCTTCATGGAAGCGGGAAAGAAGCGGCTGGCTGGCGATACAGCCCGTCAGGCGACGTCCAGCGAAGTCACCAGCCTGAAACGTGAAGCCCGTGACCTGAAGGAAGTTGTGGCGGAACAGACGCTGGAACTGCGCCTTCTCAAAAAAGTATGATCGCGGATGGGGACGACCCGGAATGAGTTATCCTGCATCAGAGAAGTTGGAGATCATCAGGCTGGTCGAGGGGTCGCATCTGCCGGTCAAGCGCGCCTTGGAGAAGCTGGGCGTATCGGCAAACCCAGGGCAAGATCGAACGATGGCATCAGACACTCAAGAACCAGATTCTACTGGAAAACTACTTCTTGCCCGGTGATCTCGAAGCGCAAATCGCCGCCTTCGTCGGGCACTACAACCACCAGCGTTACCACGATAGAGGTGGGGTGGGGTGTTGCGGCATCATTTGCGGGAAGGGCGGCGGGAGTATCCGAAACTCTGTGTATAAAGCTCAGCCAATGCGGTTTCGGCCTCGATCAGCAAGTTGCATTTCACCAAACCTTAACCTACGCTTGGTTATTGATTAAAAGAGGTGTTCCTAGATTTTAGACCATTTTGCAGCCTGTATAAGATGGATCAATATTTTATTTAGGCTGCTAATCTCATCGGTTTTGTGTTGCTTGCATAGGCCTCATTTGGGGTCAACAAGCCATGCGTCGAATGTGGGCGCTCAGAGT
>BCQL01000077.1_pt1 | contig 13175 bp, 10 predicted proteins | sample 1008151 | NCBI WGS metagenome assembly BCQL01 (sample SAMD00035459, study PRJDB4067) | museum specimen metagenome | biome: marine biome; feature: sea shore; material: organic material | host: Otohimella japonica | place: Japan:Kanagawa | collected 1927
CAAGACAGTGGGATTTTGTGTGTTGTTGAATCACCAACAGATGTACTGGCAATTGAGCAAACAGGGCAATATCAAGGTTTATACTTTGTTTTAATGGGACATTTATCACCTATTGATGGTATTGGTCCTAAAGAAATTGGCCTTGATGTACTAGAGCAAAAGCTTTCTCATGGTGGTATAAACGAAGTTATTTTAGCGACTAACCCTACGGTTGAAGGCGAAACAACAGCGCATTATATTGCTCAGCTTTGCCATAAATATAAAGTAGGCGCATCAAGAATTGCTCATGGTATACCTGTCGGTGGTGAGCTCGATTTGGTCGATGGTACCACACTTATGCACGCCTTTAGCGGCCGTCGTGCGGTAATGCAAGACTAAAGCAGCTATTTGAAACTTACTTTAAAAGCCTACATTGTAAAATATGTAGGCTTTTTTGTTTTTAAAGCAAAACATAAGGTAAGATTAGCGCTTTATATGATTAAGCATTAGCGAGTGACTAAGGGAAAAAATGCAAAATAATAAAAAACATCCAAGTGCATTACTAAACAGTAAGCGTTTTCTACCGCTTTTTGTTACGCAGTTTTTATCAGCCATAAACGATAACGTATACAAGCAGTCGGTGCTTATTTTATTGGTTTTTCAAGCGGCAACACTTGCAGACGGTGCATTATATTCGAATATTGCTGCAGGCTTGTTTATTTTACCATTTTTTTATTTTCTGGTATGGCAGGGCAACTTGCCGAAAAAACAGAAAAATCAAAGCTTATTAGGCTTGTAAAGCTATGCGAAATACCAATTATGGTCATTGGCGCTGCATCAATTTTAACGCAGCAAGTATGGCTAATGCTTGCAACAATATTTTTTATGGGATTGCAAAGCACCTTTTTTGGCCCATTAAAATATTCAATATTACCTCAACATGTTGCTCCAAACGAGCTCACTAAAGCAAATGGTTTAGTGGAGTCGGGTACGTTTGTGGCAATTTTATTAGGGACTATATTTGGTACTTATTTTATTACTCAAACAGTGGGTCCTGTTGTAATAAGTATTGCAGTATTGGTACTGGCTACACTTGGGTATTTTAGTAGCCGCTTTATACCGGTAAGTGAAGCGAATGAGCCTAACTTGCACTTTACGTACAATATTTTTTCGTCAACTAAAAATGTATTTAAAGCGCTTAATGCACAAACAGAATCTGTGGGTAAATCTGTTTTAGGGATCAGTTGGTTTTGGCTTATAGGCGCTATTATTTTAACCGCACTACCAAATTACGTTAAACATGTGATGGGCGGCGATGAATTAGTAGTAACCAGTGCGTTGGTGGTCTTTTCTTTAAGTATTGCAATTGGTTCTCTGCTGTGTGAAAAGCTTTCACGCTCTCGTATTGAGCTTGGTATTGTGCCATTTGGGGCTATTTTAATAACGCTTTTTTTGTATTTATTAAGCCAAGAACCAGCAATTGAGACGTACATTACTCCAAGTGAAAACTTATTAACCCTTAAGCAAGTTTTAAATACTGGCGATATGATCTGGCATTTTATTTGGATGGCTGGAATTGGTATTGCTTCAGGTTTTTATACAGTGCCGCTGTATGCGTTAATTCAGCAGCGTACTGAGGAGTCGAGCCGATCACGCGTCATTGCCGCTAATAATGTTCTTAATGCATTGTTTATGGTTGGCAGTGCTATCTTAAGTATTATTACGCTGTCTGTTCTTAAGTGGCATATTTCATCACTACTTTTATTACTCGCAGGTCTTAACTTATTTATTTCAATATATATTTATACTAAAGTGCCTGAGTTTTTCTTACGCTTTGTTATTTATATATTAGCGATATGTATGTATCGCGTACGTACAAAAGGTGAGGTTAATATTCCATCTGAAGGGGCTGCGGTGATTGTTTCAAACCACGTTAGCTTTGTAGATTGGATGTTTATTTTAGCTGCTTCACCAAGGCCTATACGCTTTATGGTATTTGCGCCTATTTATTATTCTCCTGCTTTACATTGGCTATTTAAAATGGCCAAAGCAATTCCAATAAATAGCGAAAAAACAAACCCAGAAGCGTTTAAAAAAGCGTTTGATGATGTAGCCAGTGCACTTGAACGCGGCGAGCTTGTGGGCATTTTTCCAGAAGGGAAATTAACTAGCGACGGTTCAATTGATATGTTTAGGCGTGGCATTGAGCGTATTATTGAACGCTCACCCGTGCCTGTTATTCCTGTGCACTTAGGTGGATTATGGGGCAGTGTGTTTAGCCGTAAAGCTAAGTGGCAATTACCTCGATTAAAGTACTCTTTAGTATCGGTTACAGCAGGTGAGCCAATAGCAGCAGATAAAGTGACTGCCGATAATTTACGCGAGCAAGTATTGGCTTTAAAAGCGCTGCATTCTAAAGATATTGATTAATGGTTGAACCTTTGAGTGCGCCTCATACAATTGTTGATAATTTTATAGCGCCCAAGTGCCATGAAGCTATTAAAATACTTTATCAAGATGATGCTATTTTGATTATTAATAAACCCAGTGGATTATTAAGTTTATCTGGGAAGAATCCACTTAACTGGGACTCAGTACACTACCGGTTAGTAAATGGTCAAAAAGGATTAACAGCGGCCTTTCCTGAGGCTAAATTACCGCATCGGCTAGATTTTGGCACATCAGGTATTATGATTGTTGGGTTAAATGCCTCTGCGTCTAAGCATTTAAATAAACAGTTTCAAAGTCGAGCAATACAAAAGCGTTATTTAGCGATGCTAGAAGGAAGTATGACTACCTTGCAAGGTGAAATAAATTTGCCTATAGCAAAAGACAAAGAGCGGTTTCCTTTAGTCAAAATATGCAAAACCACAGGTAAAGAAGCAATTAGTAAATACACAGTGCTCAAAAGGTTATTAAAGCCTGAACGTACATTTGTGCAATTTACACCTATTACAGGACGTACGCATCAACTACGTATTCATAGTGATGCAATAGGACACCCAATTTTAGGGTGTGATTTATATAAAAGTAAGCGCAGTGAACAAATGGCTGAACGTTTATTGCTACATGCCAGTGACGTATTTTTTGATCACCCAATAACAGGGCTTCCTTTTCATGCAAAGTGTCCGTGCCCGTTTTAATCTTTTTTAAACTTTTCCCTTGAAGTTGATTCACCTCACCCCATATTAAGTGCATAACGCAGACACTTTGCAAATTGGAGATACATAAATGACTGCAGCACAAAAAGAAACATTAGGCTTTCAAACAGAAGTAAAACAATTATTAAACTTAATGATTCATTCTCTTTATTCAAATAAAGAAATATTTTTACGTGAACTTGTTTCAAATGCATCTGATGCAGCAGACAAGCTACGCTTTTTAGCGCTTTCTAATGGCGACCTTTACCAAGGTGATGCTGACTTACGTGTACGTATTAGCGCAGACAAAGAGGCCAACACAGTTACTATTTCAGATAACGGTATTGGTATGACCCGTGATGAAGTAATTAGCTCTTTGGGCACAATTGCAAAATCAGGTACTGCTGAGTTTTTTAAAAACTTAACAGGCGATCAAAGTAAAGATTCACAGTTAATTGGTCAATTTGGTGTTGGTTTTTACTCAGCATTTATTGTAGCCGATCTAGTTACTGTACGTACGCGTAAAGCCGGCGAAACAACAGCTTATGAGTGGGAATCTAAAGGTGAAGGCGAGTACACACTTCAAGAAATTGAAAAAGAAGGTCGTGGTACAGAGATTATTTTACACCTTCGCGATGAAGAAAAAGAATTTGCTGATGACTACCGTCTACGTAGCATTGTTACTAAATACTCAGACCATATTTCTACGCCTGTACAAATGTACAAACCAGAAGTGCCTGAATCAGAAGGCGAAGACGGTGAGAAAATCCCAGCGGTTCCAGGTGAGTGGGAAAGCATTAACCGCGCTACAGCATTATGGACGCGTGATAAGTCAGAGCTTTCTGATGAAGAATACAAAGAGTTTTATAAACATGTAAGCCATGATTGGGAAGATCCACTTAGCTGGGCACATAACAAGGTCGAAGGTAAAACTGAATACACGAGCCTTTTATATATTCCTAAAAAAGCGCCATTTGATTTATGGAATCGTGACCGTCAAAGCGGCTTAAAACTATATGTACAGCGCGTATTTGTAATGGATGATGCTGAGCAGTTTATGCCAAGCTACTTACGTTTTGTAAAAGGTTTATTAGATTCAAACGATTTACCACTAAACGTATCTCGCGAAATTTTACAAGACAACAAAGTAACACAAGCTATTCGTAAAGGGTGTACATCGCGCATTATCAAAATGCTTGAGCGTATGGCTAAAAACAAAGCTGATGACTACCAAGTGTTTTGGAATGAATTTGGCCAAGTAATGAAAGAAGGTCCAGCGGAAGACGCAGCAAATAAAGAAGCTATTTGTAAGTTATTACGCTTTTCTTCAACTCATACTGATTCAGAAACGCAAGATGTATCGCTTGAGCAATACGTTGAGCGCATGAATGAAGGCCAAGACAAGATTTATTATGTAGTGGCTGACACTTTCACTTCGGCTAAGAACTCTCCACATTTAGAGATTTTCCGTAAGAAAGGCATCGAAGTATTACTACTAAGTGACCGAGTTGATGAGTGGATGATGAGCCACCTGACTGAATTTGCTGATAAGCAGCTTCAATCAATTACGCGTGGTGATTTAGACTTAGGTAAGCTTGACGACGAAGAAACTAAAAAAGCACAAGAAGAGTCTGAAAAAGAAATGGCAGGCCTTGTTGAGCGCATTAAAACATCGCTAGGTGATGATGTAAAAGACGTGCGCTTTACGCACCGTTTAACTGATTCTCCAGCGTGTGTTGTAAGTGATGACAATGATATGAGCTCACAAATGCAAAAGTTAATGGAGTCTGTAGGCCAAGCAGCCCCAGAAGCTAAACCTGTGTTTGAGCTAAACCCTGAGCACCAACTTGTTAAGCACTTAAATGATGAGCAAGATGAGGATAAGTTTGCACAGTGGTCACATGTATTATTAGACCAAGCATTGCTTGCTGAGCGCGGTACATTAAAAGATCCAACAGGATTTGTTACACGCCTAAATAAACTTATGTTAGAACTTAGCAAGTAATTGCTGATTGGCTAAGTAAATAAAAGTACAAAGTTTGTACACATTTAAAAAGGAAGCGTTTGCTTCCTTTTTTTATGCGCTGCAAAGTAGGCAATTAGTATAAGTTACTTGAGTATCAGCGGCGCTTGTGGAAGAATTCAGGCTTTAAAAATAAACTTCCATACTAGGGGACAATGATATGCGCATTATTCTTTTGGGCGCGCCGGGTGCTGGTAAAGGTACTCAAGCTCAGTTTTTAATGGACAAGTACGGTATTCCACAAATTTCTACTGGCGATATGCTTCGCGCAGCTATTAAAGAAGGCACACCACTGGGTCTTGAAGCAAAAAAAGTAATGGATGCAGGTCAGTTAATTTCTGACGATATCATTATCGGTTTAGTTAAAGAGCGTATTGCTAAAGCTGATTGTGAAAAAGGTTTTTTACTTGATGGTTTCCCACGCACTATTCCACAAGCAGATGCAATGAAAGAAAATGGCGTAGTGGTTGATCACGTTATTGAATTTGATGTGGCTGATGAAGTAATTGTAGAACGTATGGGCGGACGTCGTGTACACCCAGGCTCAGGTCGTGTTTACCATGTAGTTTACAACCCACCAAAGGTTGAAGGTAAAGACAACGAAACAGGCGAAGACTTAATTGTTCGCGCAGACGATACTGAAGAAACAGTACGTAAACGTTTAGGCATTTATCATGAGCAAACTATGCCATTAGTTGATTACTACCAAGCTGAAGCTGCTGCAGGTAACACGCAGTACCACAAACTTGACGGTACACAAGCCGTTGAAGTTGTGAGCGCACAGTTAGGTGAGCTTTTAGGTTAATTTAAAGCGCACTAAAAAACCGCCAAATGGCGGTTTTTTGTTTTTACTAATCCGCAATAATACTTAATTAAGCTAATTGGTAAAAATTAAAGTGTTTTAAGCTTTTCAATCACACTATCGTATTCTGGCTCTGTAGATAGGCTGCTTACTAGCTGTTTATAAATAACAGTATGACTCTTATCTAAAACAAGTACTGAGCGCGTTAACAGACCCATATCTTTAATAATTAAACCATATTTTTGACCAAAGTCACGCCATACCGAGTCAGACAGCGCAGTAACTTTGTCTATATTTTCAGCTTTACAAAATCGTTTTTGAGCAAAAGGTAAATCTGCACTAATTGTAAGCATTGCTACACCCGGAAATTGCGCGGCGACTTTTTCGTTAAAATGTTTAGTTTGTAAACTACAAATACCGGTATCAAGACTTGGCACTACACTTATTAGTACGGCTTGGCCTTTATAATCCTCAAGCGTTACAGGAATAAAGCTGCCATCAACCACTTTAAAGTTCGGTGCGCTATCACCCACAGCGACCCCGTTACCTAATAAAGTGACAGGCTTACCTTGTGCCGACACTTTTCCTGCATCAAGCGTGTTTTCTGGGTAATCGGCAGCAATAGCAACAGAGCAAAATGCACTCAATGCAAACGCAACGGAACGAAACATAGGGTATTTCCTTTTAAATTAACGCAATAGGTGTCAGTGTATTATACTGCGTAATAGTAACCAAGTGATTATGTAGCTCTTTAGCGGCTTGCTTTGAGATTTAAACTTTGTTTAATCTTGCAAGTTAAGCACGTACTTATGGACTCGGAATTAATTCTGTAATATAAAAATTGTAACCAAGACAATCTTTGATTAACATGAAGTTACAAAATATATCTTTAATAAAAAAAACAATAGCCTTTATAAATCATTTTGATGCTCATAACGGGTTTAAAACAGAGAGATAGTATGTCAACAACGGTATTAATATGTGATGACTCAAAATTAGCGAGACGCCAATTAGCTCGTTCATTACCTGAAGATTGGGATATTAAGGTTGAATTTGCACTGGATGGCGTTGATTGCATAAAACAAATTAAACTAATCCAACCAGAAATACTGTTTTTGGATTTGAATATGCCTGAAATGGATGGGTACGAAGTTCTCATCGCGATGAAAGAGCAAGGCTTAAACATTCTTACTGTTGTTGTCTCCGGAGATATACAGCCAAGCGCGCATCAACGCGTTCTTGAACTTGGTGCAATCGACTTCATACAAAAACCTTGCTCTGCTGAAAAACTCGCCCATATTATTGAACACCACGGAATTAAAGATAAGGCAATGCGTGAGCGACTATCTCATTCATTAGGTGAGCAAGTTGACCCTGATGTACGAGATATATATCAAGAGCTGACCAACGTTGCTATGGGCCAAGCTGGTGACTTATTAGCTCGTCTACTAAATGTATTTGTAGAGTTGCCAATTCCAAATGTGAACATTTTAGAAGTTAATGAGCTTGATATGGCGCTTCAGTCTATTGATAACAATGCTGCTACCTCGGGTGTGTGCCAAGGCTTTATTGGTGGTGGAGTGTCTGGTGAAGCATTATTACTACTAAATGACTCTAGCTTTAAAGAAATTGCCTCACTGATGAATTACGACGGCGAGCTAAACGATAAGGTTGAGCTTGAGCTCCTTATGGATATTAGTAATATTTTGATAGGTGCAATTTTAACAGGCCTTTCAAAGCAGCTTGATATGTCATTTAGCCAAGGGCACCCAATAGTACTTGGGCAGCACAGAGATGTGTCTGATTTAGTAAAATCAAACAAATCACGTTGGCAACGCACGCTAGCGATAGAAATAAGTTACGGTATTGAAAACCATGATATAAATTGCGACCTCATGCTGTTATTTACTGAAGATTCACTTAAAACTTTGAAATTCAAAGTTGCTTACCTATTAGAAGATTAAGTTATGGCCGCTGATTTAGAAATGAATGAGATCCATTGGTTAATGGATATGTTTAATACTGTAGATGTAGGCCTTGTGGTACTCGATAGGGATTATAAGGTATGTGTATGGAATGGTTTTATGGAAAATCATTCTGGGCTACTTCCTAGTGCCGTTAAAGATAAAGACTTATTTGATTTATTTCCGGCAATAGACGAAAAATGGTTTAGAAGTAAATCAGAATCTGTATTTGTACTAAAAAATCGCTCTTTTACTATTTGGGAGCAGCAACCTTATATTTTCCGCTTTAAAAATTACCGACCAATCACGGGTAAAGCAGATTATATGTATCAAAATGCCACGTTTATTCCTCTTACGAATACGATGGGTGAAGTGAGTCATATTTGTATAATTTTGTACGATGTAACAGATATAGCCGTAAATAAAAAAGAGCTCGAAGAGCTAAATAGAAAGCTTGAGCAGGTTAGTCAAACTGATAGTCTTACTCAGCTTTCAAACCGTGGGCATTGGGAAGGTACACTTCGCCAAGAATTTTTAAGAGTGAAGCGAAGTGGGGGATGCAGCACTTTATTAATGTTTGATATTGATCACTTTAAAAAAATTAATGATGAATATGGCCACAGCTGTGGTGATGAAGCACTTCGTCATCTATGTGACTTACTGAGAACAACACTTCGAGAAACAGATATAGCAGGGCGCTATGGCGGTGAAGAGTTTGTAGTTACTTTACTGGACACAGATAAAGATGGCGCGACAATATTTGCTGAGCGTTTAAGAGCATTAATTGAATCAACGCCTGTAAAATATAAACACTTTGAAATACAGATGACCATTAGTATAGGCTTTGCCGGTAGCAGTAATGACTTTAAAAATCATGAACGTTGGATTGAAGCTGCTGACAAAGCGCTTTACCACTCAAAGGACTCTGGTCGAAATAAAGTGACCGCCTATGTAGATATAAAAAATGACACTTAAGCGTCATTTTTTAAGATTTGTTGTTAAAGTGGCGGTAAAACCAAAACATCAGTTTTAATGAGTTTCATCATTTTCTCTGCAGTATTATCAATCAACGTATTTTTAATACCTGAGTTTTCTACTGATCCAATAATGACTAAATCGGCATCAGGCATAGCCCCTACTCTTGGAAAAACTTGCTCTGCTAAGCCCGCTGTACTTACATAATCGACTGAGACAACGAATACAAAAAGTTTTTTACTATTATATTATTCACTCTGTTATATGGCGTGAATCATCGTTTGGGCATTGCCCCAGTATTGATACGTCACCAGTATTTGACTCTTGCTCCAGCCTTACCTTAAAGCCCCATAGTCTGTAAAGGTGTTTTAGTACTTCCTCATGAGAGTTTGCAAGCGGGATTTTATTATGCGGAACGTATCTTAGCGTTAAAGATCGATCGCCTCTAATATCAACGTCATATACTTGAATGTTTGGTTCAAGATTACTCAAATTGTATTGTGCAGAAAGAGCTTCTCTCACTGCTTTATAGCCACTATCATCATGAATAGCACCTACTTCTAAGTGTGGGCTATTAGCATGATCAACGATAGTAAATAGCTTAAATTCACGTATGAGCTTAGGTGATAAAAACTGACTAATGAAGCTCTCATCTTTAAAGTTTTCCATAGCAAAATGTAAGGTGTCTAACCAATTGCTCCCTGCATATTCAGGAAACCAACGTTTGTCTTCATCTGTAGGGTTTTCACAAATACGGCGAATATCAACCATCATATTAAAGCCTAGAGCATATGGGTTAATACCTGAATAATAATTACTATTGTAAGGTGGCTGATAAACTACATTAGTATGGCTTTGTAAAAACTCAAGCATAAAGGCATCGCTTAGTTTTCCTTCATCGTATAGATGATTCAAGATAGTGTAATGCCAAAAAGTGGCCCAGCCTTCGTTCATTACTTGGGTTTGTTTTTGCGGGTAAAAGTATTGCGAAATTTTACGCACTATACGGATTATTTCACGTTGCCAAGAACCCAAAAGTGGGGCGTTTTTTTCGATAAAATATAATATATTTTCTTGGGGCTCTTGCGGAAAATGCTTCTCCTGCTTTTTTGCTTCCTGTTGTTGAACAGGTATAGTCCGCCATAGCTCGTTAACTTGAGATTGCATATAATCTTCACGTTCTTGCTGGCGCTTCTGCTCTTCAAATAATGATATTTGTTGCGGGCGTTTATATCTATCTACACCGTAATTCATTAAAGCATGGCATGAGTCGAGCAGCGATTCTACCTCACTAATACCGTATTTTTCCTCACAACGACTAATATAATTTTTAGCAAATACTAAGTAATCAATAATTGATCCCGCATCAGTCCAGGTTTTAAATAAATAGTTACCTTTAAAAAATGAGTTATGACCATAACAGGCATGTGCCATAACTAGAGCCTGCATGGGCAGGGTATTTTCTTCCATTAAATACGCAATACATGGATCAGAGTTAATCACTATTTCGTAGGCTAAGCCCATTTGCCCGCGTTTATAGTTTTGCTCTGTCTGAATAAACTTTTTACCATATGACCAATGACTGTAGCCTAAAGGCATACCTACACTTGAGTATGCATCCATCATTTGTTCGGCGCTAATAACTTCAATTTGATTAGGGTAGGTATCTAACCGGTAGTGCTCTGCAACGCGAGCAATTTCTGTTTGGTACTCGTGTAATAAGTCAAAGGTCCAATCGGGGCCATCATTAATACGTTTATTACTCATATTATTACCTCGCTTAGGCTTATGCTGTACCTTGCTGTTGGCGGCTCTTTTTAAATAGCTCCCTAAATATAGGGTAAATGTCTTCGACACCTTGAATATGTTGTATAGCAAAATTATTGTGGCTTTGTGTTATGCCCTCGTATTCACGCCATAGACTTTGATGGGCACGCGTTGTAATTTCAATATAGGCGAAATACCTAACTGCTTTTAAAAGCTTGTTCTGTAATATTTGCCCACAGTGAGGGGTATCATCAGCCCAGTTATCGCCATCGGATGCTTGTGCAGCATATATATTCCATTGCTCAGCGTCGTAACGATCTTTTATTATTTCATTCATTAACTTAAGTGCACTTGAAACGATGGTGCCACCTGTTTCTTGCGAATAAAAAAACTCTTGCTCGTCTACTTCCTTTGCTTGTGTATGATGGCGAATATATACCACCTCAATATCTTTATAGCTGCGTGTTAAAAACTGATACAGCAAAATATAAAAGCGTTTAGCCATATCTTTTGTGGCTTGGTCCATAGAGCCAGATACATCCATAATACAAAACATGACCGCTTTGCTGGTGGGGTGAGGGCGTTTTTCATAATTACGAAAGCGCAAATCATAATTGTCTATAAATGGCACATTTTTAATTTGTTGTTTTAATAATTTAATATCCTCTTGCAGTAATGCAATAACCGCTTTATCGCTTTGAGGTTGCTCAAGCTCCATTGCAAGCTGCCCTTCAAGCTCTGCGAGTCGCCTTTTTTTACCCGCATTCATAGCTACTCTTCGGGCTAGGGAGCCTTGAAGTGAGCGCACTATATCTATATTACTGGGCATGCCATCGCTACAAAAACCAGCACGATGCGTTTTCATTTGTACTAGTTTATCAAGTTGATTTTCTTGCAAATTAGGCAGTTCTAAATCTTCAAATAGTAAATCTAGGTATTCATCTTTTGATATAGAAAATACAAACTCATCTTGCCCCTCGCCAGAATCACTCGCATCGCCATCTCCTGCGCCACCACCTTGGCCACCTTTAGGGCGTTCAATTTTATCTCCTGTAGAGAATTGATCATTCCCCGGGTGAATTTGCTCTCTATTTCCTCCTCTGCCTTGATGAAAGGTAGGCTCGCTGATATCACGCTGCGGAATAGAAATACTTTCACCAGAGCTTGAGTCGGTGACACTGCGTTTGTTTATTGCATCTGACACAGCTTCTTTAATTTGCTTTTTATAGCGCCTAATAAAGCGCTGGCGATTGAGCGTACTTTTGTTTTTTCCGTTTAAACGCCTATCAATAAAATTCGCCATAATGACCTCCTAAAAACTACAAATATGAAGGCTATTGCGACTTTCTAACTCGTAAATACCATTCAGAAAGCAAGCGAACTTGTTTTTGTGTATAGCCTTTTTCGACCATACGGTTTACAAAGTCTTCGTGTTTTTGTTGATCTTCCGCTGATGTTTTAGTGTTAAACGAAATAACGGGTAGTAAGTCTTCTGTATTTGAAAACATTTTCTTCTCAATGACAGTGCGTAACTTTTCGTAACTGGTCCACAGTGGGTTTTTACCGTTATTATGGGCACGAGCGCGAAGTACAAAGTTAACTATTTCGTTTCTAAAATCTTTAGGATTAGAAATACCGGCTGATTTTTCAATTTTTTCAAGTTCTGCATTAAGTGCTGCACGGTCAAATAGTTGGCCTGTATCTGGATCACGGTATTCTTGGTCTTGAATCCAAAAATCAGCATAAATAACATAGCGGTCAAAAATATTTTGGCCGTATTCAGAATAAGACTCTAAATATGCGGTTTGTAGTTCTTTGCCAATAAACTCTACATATTGTGGTATTAAATAGCCTTTTAAAAAGCTTAAGTAGCGCTCTTCAACTTCGCTACTAAATTGCTCTCGTTCAATTTGTTGCTCTAGCACATAAAATAAATGTACAGGATTAGCTGCAACTTCAGTGGTGTCAAAATTAAACACACGGGACAAAATTTTAAACGCAAAACGGGTAGAGAGCCCCGTCATGCCTTCATCAACACCTGCGTAGTCGCGATATTCTTGGTAAGATTTTGCTTTAGGATCTGTGTCTTTTAAGGTTTCACCATCATATACCCGCATTTTTGAATAAATACTCGAGTTCTCAGGCTCTTTTAATCGGGATAACGTGGTAAATTGTGCCAGTGTTTTTAGTGTGCCAGGTGCACATGGCGCATTATAAAGCTCGCTATGCTCTAGTAATTTATCGTAAATTTTAATTTCTTCGGTTACACGTAAGCAGTAAGGCACTTTTACAATGTAAACACGATCTAAAAACGCTTCGTTATTTTTATTATTTTTAAACGTTTGCCATTCTGATTCATTAGAATGGGCGAGGATCATGCCATTAAATGGCAGAGCACTAATGCCTTCGGTACCATTATAATTGCCCTCTTGAGTAGCTGTAAGTAAAGGGTGTAGCACTTTAATAGGCGCTTTAAACATTTCTACAAATTCCATTAAACCTTGGTTTGCAAGGCATAATGAACC
>BCQL01000078.1_pt1 | contig 13089 bp, 10 predicted proteins | sample 1008151 | NCBI WGS metagenome assembly BCQL01 (sample SAMD00035459, study PRJDB4067) | museum specimen metagenome | biome: marine biome; feature: sea shore; material: organic material | host: Otohimella japonica | place: Japan:Kanagawa | collected 1927
AGGTAATCTTCATCAAGGCTCAATGCAACAATATTACTCAACAACCCAGCCTTTTGACTTGGCGTTTCGTATTTAAGTGCATCTTGTTGACCGACGGCAAGGCGCATAAATTTCACCAATAAACGATTTCACATGCAGCTCCATTCAATCTGTGAGTGATAAAAATTCAATCTTATCAATACAACTGATTATCCAAGATATTTAGCCAAGTAACCAGCTTTGAAAAGCAATAGATACAAAAAAGCCTCCAAAAGGAGGCTTTTTAATCAAGCGTTAATCAATGATTAACCGCATCGACACGTTCGCGCAGTTCTTTGCCAGGCTTAAAGTGCGGTACGTATTTGCCTTCCAATTCAACTGAGGTACCAGTTTTTGGATTACGGCCAACACGCGGTGCACGATAGTGAAGAGAAAAACTACCAAATCCACGGATCTCAATACGATCACCGCCTTCTAATGTTGTTGCCATTTGCTCCAACATTTCTTTAATAGCACTTTCCACTTCTTTTGCCGACAACTGCGACTGCCTAGTGGCAAGTTTTTCGATCAGTTCGGATTTTGTCATCCTATACCCTCTATTATCAAGCCAAACACAGTCGCCTAAAGGGAAACACCAGGTGTTTCCCACACTACAGGCGATTTATTACTTACGAGCTGCTTTAAACGCTTCAGCCATAGCATTACTAATAACAGCATCATCTTGCTTGTTAATAGTTGCCATTGCTTCTTTCTCATCTGCTTCATCTTTCGCACGGATAGATAAGCTGATAGAACGGTTCTTACGATCTACGCCCATGAACTTAGATTCAACTTTGTCACCTACAGAGAATACTGTAGATGCGTCTTCGATACGCTCGCGAGAGATATCTGCAACGCGAAGGTAACCTTCAACAGTTTCAGCTAGTTCAATTGTAACGCCTTTAGCGTCAACAGCAGTAACTACACCATTTACAATAGTACCTTTCTTCTTGTCTGCCAAGTAAGCATTGAAAGGATCGTCTTCAGTTTGCTTAACGCCTAAGCTGATACGCTCACGCTCAGGGTCAACAGAAAGAACTACTGCGTGGATTTCGTCACCTTTCTTGTACTCAGATACAGCGTCTTCGCCAGTACCGTTCCAAGAAATGTCAGATAAGTGAACAAGACCGTCGATGCCACCGTCAAGACCAATGAAGATACCGAAGTCAGTGATAGACTTGATCTTACCAGAAACTTTATCGCCCTTGTTGAAACGAGTAGCGAAATCATCCCATGGGTTAGTCTTACATTGCTTAAGACCTAGAGAAATACGACGACGTTCTTCATCGATGTCTAGAACTAGAACTTCTACTTCATCACCTAAGTTAACAACTTTAGATGGGTGGATGTTCTTGTTAGTCCAATCCATTTCAGAAACGTGAACAAGACCTTCAACGCCTTCTTCGATTTCAACGAAACAACCGTAGTCAGTTAAGTTCGTTACGCGACCAGTTAAACGTGTGTTTTCTGGGTAGCGCTTGCTGATTTCTAACCATGGATCTTCGCCAAGTTGCTTAAGACCTAGTGATACGCGAGTACGCTCACGGTCATACTTAAGAACTTTAACGTTGATTTCGTCACCAACATTAACGATTTCAGATGGGTGCTTAACGCGCTTCCAAGCCATATCAGTGATATGTAGAAGACCGTCAACGCCACCTAAGTCTACGAATGCACCGTAGTCAGTAAGGTTCTTAACGATACCTTTAACTGCTTGACCTTCTTGAAGGTTCTCAAGAAGAGCATCACGTTCTGCACTGCTTTCTGATTCGATAACAGCACGACGAGAAACAACAACGTTGTTACGCTTCTGGTCAAGTTTGATAACTTTGAATTCTAATTCTTTGTACTCTAGGTGAGCAGTATCGCGAACTGGGCGAACGTCTACTAGAGAACCTGGTAAGAAGGCACGGATACCGTTTAATTCAACAGTGAAACCACCTTTAACTTTACCATTGATGATACCGATTACAGTTTCAGCATCTTCATAAGCTTTTTCTAGAACAATCCAAGCTTCGTGACGTTTGGCTTTCTCACGAGATAATTGAGTTTCACCGAAACCGTCTTCAACAGAGTCAAGTGCAACATCAACTTCGTCGCCAACAGCGATTTCTAAAACACCTTGAGCGTTTTTGAATTCGTCAGCAGAAATTGGGCTTTCAGACTTAAGACCAGCGTCAACTAGTACAGTACCGTTTTCGATGCGAACAACTACACCACGTACGATAGAACCAGGACGGAACTCAAGTTCATTTAGGGATTGTTCAAATAGATCAGCAAAAGATTCAGTCATTTTATGATTACTTTCTTTTATAAACCACCATCCATCCTAGATGTGGAGTCAATTAATTTATTTACATCATCCGTGACATAAATGTTGTTTCATAACTTCTCAGAATTAAGAAATTACGTTAAGTTTTTATTGATGTGTTCAAGCACTAGCTCAAGCACTTCATTAATACCTATGCCACTAGTATCAATCACTAGCGCATCATCCGCAGGCACTAAAGGCGAGACTGAACGATTAATATCGCGGTCATCACGTTCAATGATTTCAGATAAAAGGCGATCGATATTAACATCGAACCCCTTGTCCTGCAACTGTTTATAGCGTCGCTGCGCCCTTTCCTCTGCTGATGCAGTAAGGAAGATTTTAGCTGGTGCATTAGGAAAAACGACGGTTCCCATGTCACGGCCATCAGCTACTAATCCAGGTTCAGCACTAAAAGCACGTTGGCGTCTAAGTAGTGCTTCTCTAACACGTGGAAAAGCGGCTATCTTAGAAGCTGCATTACCACATTCTTGAGTACGAATACTGGTTGATACATCTTCGCCTTCTAAAATGACTTTCACTAAATCATTTCCGGCTAAAAACTGCACGTCTAAATGAGAAGCTAACAAGGTAATGGCTTCTTCATTTTCTAATTCAACATCGTGATGAATGGCTGCAAGGGCTAAAACACGATAAATAGCGCCGCTATCTAGTAAATGCCAATCTAATCGTTCAGCAACGAGTTGGCATATTGTCCCTTTTCCTGCACCGCTTGGTCCGTCGATTGTGACTACTGGAGCACGTTCAGACATAAATTCCTCCGAAAAAAAAACAATCTTCCATGAATGTAAAAAAGGTTCATCAAAATGAGCGGGCGGCATTGTATAACAATTTGAACCAAAAAACTGGAGAATTTTGTAAGTTCATAAAGAAGATCATAACAACGGCAGTTAATTGACTGCCGTCATTATTTTTATGCTTGGTAAGATAAAATTAGCAAGCTAAACGTGCGAACTCACTGAAATAAGTCGGGAAGGTTTTAGAAGTACAATCAGGATCGTTAATCGTAATTCCACAAGGCGCAAAGGCCATCATTGAAAAACACATCGCCATACGATGGTCGTTATAGGTATCGATATCAGCAGTATTCAATTCAGCAGGAGGCGTGACTGAAATATAATCATGACCCTCTTCTACTGTTGCTCCAACCTTTCTAAGTTCTGTAGCCATAGCTGCTAAACGATCGGTTTCTTTAATACGCCAATTGTAAATATTGGTTATTTTGGTTGTACCTTCTGCAAATAATGCCGCTGTTGCAATTGTCATTGCAGCATCAGGAATATGATTCATATCTAAATCAACCGCAGTTAGTTTCGCTTGACGTGAAATAATATAATCATCACCCCACTCGATATCAGCGCCCATTTTCTCAAGGACATCTGCAAATTTGACATCACCTTGTATGCTTAATTTACCAACACCTGTTACTTTGACTTCACCGCCTTGAATTGCACCTGCAGCCAGAAAATACGATGCCGATGAAGCGTCACCTTCAACTAACACTTTACCTGGTGATACATATTGCTGGCCGGATTTAATTTCAAATCTGCGGTAGTCGTGGTTTATGACTTCAACCCCAAATTGAGCCATTAAGGCTATAGTGATATCAATATACGGTTTAGAAACTAACTCACCTTTAATATTAATATTGACTGAGTCTTTAGTTAATGGCGCAACCATGAGTAATGCAGTTAAGAACTGGCTCGACAAATCGCCAGCTATCTCAACTTCTCCACCATTTAATCCATCAGCATTAATGGTTAAAGGTGGAAAACCATCATTTTTTAAATAAGTCACATTAGCGCCTAACTGACGCAGAGAATCAACCAAATCGCCAATTGGTCTTTCTTCCATTCTCGGCTCACCTGTTAATGTAAATTCCCCTGAACCAAGTGTTAACGCAGCGCAAAGCGGTCTCATTGCTGTACCAGCATTACCTAAAAATAGCGTTTCAGCTTGCTTTGCAGTGATAGGGTTTCCTAAACCTTCAAGTTCGCAAACGGTATTATTATCTGATAACTCATATTGAACGCCTAGCTGTTTAAGCGAGGCTAACATGTATCGAATATCATCAGAGTCCAGTAAATTCGTTAAGGTTGTTTTACCTTTAGCAAGAGTCGCCAATAGTAAGGCTCTGTTAGAGATACTTTTTGAGCCTGGAATGTTAACAACACCACTGACTTTTTCTACGGGTTCAAGACGCAACTGTTTCATGAAAAATTCTTCTTAAATGAGTTCTAGCAAAATGCAAGAATGGATATGATTAAAGACAAAGCGACGTCTATGTCAATTTATCTATACGATTCTGATTGATAGTTAGATAATAATTATTCTTGACTACAAATTTACTCATTGCAGCCCACGATACAAGGGCTTTTAATAAAAAAAAGACGGATTTATGTCGAACTTGAATAAAATGAATGAAAAAACCACTATTTTGCTTACTGATTTAGCTTAAATGACAAAAATTAATCTTGCACTGTAAACCTTCATTTATAAAAACAGTTAATTTTAAAATTAGTTATTTTTTTACATTTCAATCCGCAATTAAACCACGTTATCCTAAAGCGAATCCTACCATTATTTGATATTTATAAGGTCAATGACCATGTTCAAAACATTAACAGCCATGCCAGCAGATCCAATTCTTGGTTTGCTGACACAATATCGACAAGACTCTCACCCACAAAAAATCGACTTAGGTGTTGGCGTTTATAAAGATCCTGCTGGCCATACGCCCATTTTAGACTGCGTAAAAATAGCAGAGCAACAACGCACAGACACCGAAACAACCAAAGTCTATATCGGCCCTACAGGCTCTGAAAATTTTAATCAGTTAATGTCTGAACTTGCATTCGGACAAACCCACCCCGCTTTACTCGCTAATCGTGTAAAAACGGTTTCCACACCAGGTGGCACAGGCGCATTAAGAGTTGCAGCTGAGTTTATTAAAAGCTGTAAACCAAATGCTGTTATTTGGGTAAGCGACCCAACATGGGCAAATCATACTGGATTGTTTGAAGCTGCAGGCTTAACAGTTAACACTTATCCTTATTACGATTACGATACTAAAACCTTAAAATTTGATGAAATGAAGGCAGCACTTAGTCAAATTGGTCCGGATGATGTCGTTTTACTTCATGCCTGTTGCCATAACCCTAGTGGTATGGATTTATCCACCGAGCAGTGGGATGAAGTCATTTCAATTACTGCAAAACAAGGATTTACTCCATTAATTGATATGGCATATCAAGGTTTTGGGGATGGCGTTGAAGAAGACGCTTATGGTGTACGCCAAATGGCTGCTGCAGTAGAGGAAATGATTTTATGTAGCTCTTGCTCTAAGAACTTTGGTCTTTACCGCGAAAGAATTGGGGCGTGTACGCTTGTTGCTGACAATAGCCAAACTGCAAACATCGCTTTTTCTGTGCTTTTGTATGTAGTTCGCTGTATATACTCAATGCCGCCTGCCCATGGTGCAGCGCTAGTTGAAACCATTCTCGGGACTGCAGAGCTTAAACAGCAATGGCTAAATGAACTGACCGTAATGCGTGATCGCATAAACGGTAATCGTCAAATGTTAGTGGATAAGCTAATTGAAAATGGTGTAACACAGGACTTTAGCTTCATTGCCAAACAAAAAGGGATGTTTTCATTCTTGGGTATTAATCCTGCTCAAGTGGAGCAATTGAAACAAGAGCACAGTATCTATATGGTCGATTCAAGCAGAATGAGTATCGCTGGTATTAGCGAATCAAATGTAGATTATCTTGCTAAGTCTATTGCTAAAATTCTGTAAGTTTTCTTTTATTCAGAAATGTAAAAGCGAATTGTTTTCATCAATTCGCTTTTTTTAAGTTTAGACTTTTTGGTTTTTACATTTGGTTAGCCTTACTTGTTAACTTAGCATCATGAATCATGTTTTTAATCAGCTAGCGTAAGGTTAAATCTTACAACTTGATTGCATCTCAAACGAACTAACAATAATAAAAAAGCCACTCATAAAAGTGGCTTTTTTAAGGCAATGGTTTTATAGGGACGAAACCTGAGTCGTTATTTGTACTGACTCGCAAAAGCTTCCATAAATGTCACTAAGGCTTTTACGCCTTCTAATGGCATTGCATTGTAGATACTGGCGCGCATGCCGCCAACAATCCTATGACCTTTTAATGCCACTAAGCCTGCCTGTTCAGCTTGTTTTAAAAATTCACTATCGAGCGAGCGATCCACTAATTGAAAAGTCACATTCATTCGAGAGCGATTCTGAATTGCAACCCCATTAGTATAAAATGGATTATTATCAATGCATTGGTAAAGTAAGGCTGCTTTTTGCTTATTAAGGGCCTCCATAGCTTTAACGCCCCCTTGCGCAGTTAACCAATCAAACACTTCAGCAGCAAGGTACCATGCAAATGTTGGTGGGGTATTAAACATTGAGTCATTCGCTTGTGCGACTGAGTAATCCATTATTGATGATTGAGTTAGACTCGGTAATTTCAACATATCATCTCGAACAATTACAATTGATAACCCTGATGGACCGATATTTTTTTGTGCACCAGCATAGATAACCGCGTATTTACTGACATCGATATCACGAGACATTATGGTTGATGATAAGTCGACAACTACAGGCCATGGACTGTCTAAGTCATCAAAAATTTCAATTCCATCTACGGTTTCATTGGCACAATAATGAACGTAACGATAATCATCATCCAGTTTATGTAAGTCAGGCAAGACCACTTGATTTAATCCATCTTGTTTTTCGACAATATTGATTTGATCAATGTTGTTTTCACCGACTATCTTGACGGCTTCTTTTACCGCAGCCGAAGACCATTGTCCATTAACTAGATAGAGCGCTTTACCGTTGTCACCAAGAAAATTGTTAACCACATTAGTAAATTGCCCTCTTCCACCGCCATGCATAAACAGAACATGATAGTTAGAAGGTATGTTCATTAGTTCACGTAATGTTTTTTCAGCATGCTGAGTCAGGGCAATAAATTCTTTACTTCGGTGGCTTATTTCCATCACGGAGACGCCAAGACCATTCCAATCGATTAATTCCTGCTGAGCTTTTTGCATCACAGCTTGAGGTAACATGGCAGGTCCGGCACAAAAATTGAAAATATCGCTCACAGCAGTATCCTTTATCGTTTGATGGTAAAACTTTCTTTTTATAGCAATTTGATATGCAGTATATAGCAACTGTTTGCTTGCTAAAATGAAAAAAAATCATTTAAATTTTGTATTAGAAACTTGTTTATATAAACTTGAACTGAATTAACTTTTTGTACACTTTTTTTGATAGAATTCACTGCTGTTTTTAATTTTTATGTACTTACTGAGCTGACCTTATAATCAAACTCAATGAATAAATAAAAATTGATAACGGGTAAACCACTTATGATTACACAAGCGTAATCACAAATAAGTCAGTAAAATATGGTCTTAGTACTAAACTGAGACTGTAACAATAATGAATAATCCGTTTTAACGGAAATTGGATCGATTGATGTATTTAAAACCCTTTTTGCTGTTTGGCACTGTAACAATTGCCAGTATCTGCTCACAAGCCAATGCAAAACAATCTGACTACATAACCGTCGCAGATCAGTTTAAACAACACTTTCACCAGCAATTGAAGCAAAGCAAGGTACCTGGTGGGGCCTTCGTTATTGTTGAGGGAAATGAAGTTTTATCACTAAGTACCTTCGGCAAACGTAAAAAAGGTGGCAAACTCAATGTAAATCAAGACACTGTTTTTCGTTTGGCATCTGTATCAAAAACCTTCGCCGGTACCTTAGCGAGTATGTTAGTCAATGAGCGAAAGCTAAGCTGGCAACAACCTATTGTTAAGTACTTACCAGAATTCACTCTCGCCAATAAAGCTAACGCTGAAGAAATAACCTTAGCGCATGTAATTGGTCAAAGTACCGGTTTGATGCCTAATAGTTACGATAATTTAATTAATGCCAATGTTAAAATGGACAAAATTATCAACAAGTTCTCTGAGCTAACCCCAATGTGTAGCCCCGGAGTTTGTTATGGCTATCAGAACGTAGCATTTTCATTTATTGAAACGGCCATAGAGCAGCAATCTGGAATGGCTTATGAAGATTTATTGCAACAAAAGATTTTTTCGCCTCTAGATATGAATACTGCAACAGTCGGCTATGATGCTTTCATGGCAAGAGAAAACCGTGCAGAACCTCATGTAAAAACAAAATCGGGTTTTCGTAAAGTCACGGTAAAGCCTAATTACTATAAATTACCATCCGCTGCAGGAGTCAATGCCAGTATCAATGACATATCGAAATGGCTAATTGCCAATTTAGGTGAGAATCCTGGTGTCATTTCAAACAGTGTGATTAAAGATGTCACGACGCCAGGCGTTAGAACAACCAAAGAGTTACGCCGCCGTGACTGGCGAGCACACCTTGATAATGCACATTACGGTAAAGGCTGGCGAGTATATGAATTTGAAGGCCGTCCATTAATTTATCATGCTGGTTGGGTCGCTGGTTACGTGGCAGAAATATCGTACTCACCCGAGTTGAATATTGGTATGGCGATGTTGTTAAACGGTGAATCAAGAGTGATTGCTAAATTAAGCTCTACCTTTTGGAAAAATGCTTTCGAACAAGCGAATAAAAATAAATCTTAGTGCGTAACTCGCCCTATCCACTTGTTATCTTTATAAACATTCAAGCATAAAAAAGGATGCCATTTGGCATCCTTTTTTGTATCACACTATCAGAATGTTATTGGTGATTAAGCATCTGATTCTGGTGTAGCTGAATCGTCAGCAGCATTCGTTTCAATGCTCTCAGCGGTTTCGCCTTCTGCACCTTCTTCGATTTGCTCATCTTCTTCAATTTCATCAAGACGCTGCAAGCCAACCACTTTCTCATCGTCAGCTGTTCGAATAATGGTGACACCTTGCGTGTTACGACCAATCAGTGAAACACCATTTGAAGGAGTACGTACAAGCGTACCTTTGTTACTAATGAGCATGATTTCTTCAGATTCAGTAACTTGAACTGCGCCAACTACGGCACCATTACGTTCACTGACTTTGATAGAAACAACACCTTTCGTGCCACGACTTTTCGCTGGATACTCTGATAAGTCGGTACGTTTACCGTAACCGTTTTCGGTAACAGTAAGAATTGCGCCTTCTTCTTTCGGAATGATCATTGAAACAACTTTTTGACCATCTTCAAGTTTAATACCGCGAACACCTGTAGCCGTTCGGCCCATTGGACGGATAGCAATTAAGTCTTCACCAGTTTCAGGGTCTTTTTTCACTTCACCCGTTTCTGAATCACGTACTTTTTCGTTGAAGCGAACCACTTTACCTTCGTTAGAGAACAACATAATGTCGTCACTACCGTTAGTAATATCGACGCCAATTAATTGGTCATCATCTTTAAGGTTTACTGCAATAATGCCGTTTGCACGTGGATTACTGTATGCAGTCAATGCCGTTTTCTTAACCGTACCGTGCGCTGTTGCCATAACAATAAACTTATCATCAGCGTATTCGCGTACAGGTAGGATAGCAGTAATGCGCTCACCATCAGCAAGAGGTAATAAGTTAATAATTGGACGGCCACGAGCTGTTCGACTTGCAAGTGGTAACTGGTACACTTTAAGCCAGTACATTTTGCCAAAGTCAGAGAAACATAAAATCGTATCGTGAGTATTCGCAACAAGCAGTTTTTCAACGAAATCTTCGTCTTTCACTTTCGTTGCCGCTTTACCCTTACCACCACGACGTTGAGCTTGGTAATCAGTTAGAGGCTGATACTTCGCATATCCCATATGAGATAGCGTTACAACAACATCTTCTTCATTGATTAAGTCTTCAAGACTCATATCAACTTCATTTTGATTAATCACAGTGCGGCGTTCATCACCATACTGCTCAAGCATTTCTTCGAGCTCTTCCTTGATCACTTCCATTAAGCGTTCAGGGCTACGAAGAATGAACAGCAAGCTTGCAATGAACTCAAGTAATTCTTCGTATTCGTTAAGAATTTTCTCGTGCTCAAGGCCTGTTAAGCGATGAAGACGTAGTTCAAGAATGGCTTGCGCTTGTTGCTCAGTTAAATAGTATTTGCCATCGCGAATACCAAAATCTGGTTCTAACCATTCTGGACGAGCTGCATCATCACCAGCTTTTTCTAGCATGCCTTGTACGTGGCCTAGATCCCACCCTTGCTCAACTAATTTCACTTTTGCTTCAGCTGGCGTTGGTGAGTTCTTAATCAGCGCAATAATCGGATCGATATTCGCTAATGCAATCGCAAGTGCTTCAAGGATATGAGCACGGTCACGCGCTTTACGTAATTCAAAAACAGTACGACGAGTAACAACTTCACGGCGATGAAGAATAAAGCACTCAAGCATTTCTTTAAGGTTGAACAATTTAGGCTGACCGTTAGTCAATGCCACCATGTTGATACCAAAAGAACATTGCATCTGAGTTTGAGCGTATAAGTTGTTCAGAACAACTTCACCTACTTCACCACGTTTAATCTCAACAACGATACGCATACCGTCTTTGTCAGACTCATCACGTAAACCTGTAATACCTTCAATTTTCTTATCCTTAACAAGCTCAGCGATTTTTTCAATCAAACGTGCTTTGTTAACTTGATAAGGAATTTCGGTAACGATAATACGTTCACGACCGTTATCTTCTTCAATCTCAGCTTTAGAGCGCATGACGGCACGGCCACGACCCGTTTTGTAAGCATCAATAATACCTTTACGGCCATTAATTGTTGCAGCTGTTGGGAAATCAGGTCCTGGAATATGTTCCATTAACTGTTCGATTGAAAGACTTGGTTCAGCAATCAATGCTAAACAGCCATTAATCACTTCAGTGATATTATGAGGCGGGATATTGGTCGCCATACCCACAGCAATACCGGATGAACCATTAATTAATAAGGTTGGTACGCGTGTTGGTAATACTGCTGGAATAAACTCTGTACCATCATAGTTAGGTACAAAATCTACTGTTTCTTTTTCTAAATCGGCTAAAAGTGAATGAGCCAATTTTTCCATACGGATTTCGGTATAACGCATTGCCGCAGCAGAATCACCATCTACTGAACCAAAGTTACCTTGGCCGTCAACAAGCGTATAACGCATTGAGAATGGCTGCGCCAAACGAACGATTGTGTCATATACAGCTGTATCACCATGTGGGTGATACTTACCGATTACGTCACCAACAACACGAGCTGATTTTTTATAAGGCTTATTGTAGTCGTTCTTTAATTCGTTCATTGCGAATAGAACACGACGGTGAACAGGTTTTAACCCGTCACGAACGTCGGGTAATGCACGACCTACGATTACACTCATCGCATAATCTAAATAAGAATTCTTTAGTTCGTCTTCGATGTTAATTGGCGAAATTGATGTTGCCAGATCAGTCATAAACTGCTCGTTCCCCTAAAATTAGCGCACAATAATTATTCCATTTTATTGTGTAGCTCAAAAACGTGATTTGGCATTCTAACACAGATATATAAAGTGGCTAGACCCTAGAACAACAATAAGTGAATGCAAGTGAAAAACTTAATAAAAACAGCGATAATTCCCCTAATTTGATTCGTAAGTTCTACTTTTTAATTTCCTGATATACGTGTTTTGCATATTAATGTGTTTTTTATCGGCACAGATTGCTGCTTATATAATCAATTGAAAATTAATCTTGTTTTATCTCACTTTGTTTATTGAAACGGATGGTTATAATACCTGCAATAATCATAAATATATTATGGGTCCTGTTATGTCTAATCACGAAAACCAAAATCAACAAAATGTTGATCACCAAGAAATCGAAAAGTTTGCTCAAATGGCACAGTCTTGGTGGGATCCAAATGGTGATTTCAAACCACTACACCAACTTAATCCTTTAAGATTAAATTATATCGATCAAACTTGCGGCGGTTTGTTTGATAAACACGTTATTGATATCGGTTGTGGCGGCGGTATTTTATCTGAGAGCATGGCAAAAGTTGGCGCTAAAGTTACCGGTCTTGATATGGGTGATGCGCAAATTGAAGTGGCCAAGCTTCATGCGCTCGAAACTGGTATCGATATTCACTATGACACTATGACTGCAGAAGAACACGCTGCTAACAATAGCGAAAAATATGATGTCGTAACGTGTATGGAAATGCTTGAGCACGTACCGGATCCATTATCAGTGATTCGTGCATGCTGCGATATGGTAAAACCAGATGGCTTTGTTTTCTTTTCTACCATTAATAGAAATATGATGTCTTACATACAAGCGATAGTAGGCGCAGAATATGTATTAAAGATGCTGCCTGTTGGTACCCATGATCACAGTAAGTTTATTAAGCCGTCAGAATTAATCAATTTGGTCGATCAAACTGATTTAATCTGTAGAGACGCCTTAGGCATTACTCATAACCCGTTAACAGGTGTGTATAAATATACAAATAAACTTGACGTAAACTATATGATAGCGACTCAAAAAGCTGGATAAAACGCACAATTCAGGTCATGTCATTGATTCATAGTTAATGGTTAATGGTTAATGATTAATGATTAAAGGACATGACCACTTATTGCCTATTAGCAGTATTCAAAACCAGGCTAGTTGATGTTCTACTCTTTTATGTGATGTCATTATTAGTCTGTTTACTTAGCTTGCTTAGTTAACCTATTTATTCGTTTGATTA
>BCQL01000079.1_pt1 | contig 13072 bp, 14 predicted proteins | sample 1008151 | NCBI WGS metagenome assembly BCQL01 (sample SAMD00035459, study PRJDB4067) | museum specimen metagenome | biome: marine biome; feature: sea shore; material: organic material | host: Otohimella japonica | place: Japan:Kanagawa | collected 1927
GGTCGATCCGCGTGGTGAGCTCGGCCAGGTCGATGCCGGCGTCAATGAGCAGTCCCGGCCGTCCAATGAGGACTCGCTGTCCGCCGACGGTGGCGCGCACCCCGGAGCCGGTCATCGACGCGAACTCGTCTGCGGTCTCCACGGCCAAGCCCTGGTCCTGGGCGGCGGTGACGACGGCACGCGCCAGTGGGTGTTCGGAAGGGTCCTCGGCTGCTGCGGCCAGCGCTAACACGGCGTTCTTCTCGCCGCCGTCGACGGATTCGACGGCTCGGACGGTGGGCCGTCCTTGGGTCAGGGTGCCGGTCTTGTCCAAAACAATGCGGCGGACGAGTCGGAAGGTTTGGAAGGCCTCGCCGGTGCGCATGACGATGCCGGCATCGGCGGCGTGTCCGGTGCCGCGCACGATCGCCAGTGGTGCGGCGATGCCGACCGCGCAGGGATAGCCCATCACCAGCACTCCCAGGGAGGCGAACACCGCCCGGTGCACATCCGGGTCGCCGGTGACCAGCCAACTGCCGGCCAACCAGGCGACGAGAGCCAGGGCGGAGATGCTGAGCACCGTGGGGGTGTAGACGCGCAGGACCTTGTCGACCAGGTGCAGGATGCCGGGTTTGAGTGCGCGAGAGTCCTCCACATGCCGCACGACCTGGGCCAGGAAGCCTTCCGCGCCGGTGGCGGTGACCTCGATGGTCAGGCTGCCGGTGCCGTTGATCGATCCGCCCACGACGTCCTCGCCGGGACCGCGATCGGCCGGAACTGGCTCGCCGGTGACCAGCGAGACATCCACCGCCGAGGCCCCCTCGCGGATGCGCCCATCCAGCGGGATGCGCTCGCCGGGGCGCACCCGCACGTGCTGGCCGATGGCGACCTGCTCGACCGGCACCTCGGACTCGGCACCGCCGTCGGCTCTGTCCACGAGCCGGGCGAGGTCGGGCTGTAGGTCCAGCAGTTTCTTGACCGACTGACCCGAGCGGGTCTTGACCAGCAGCGACAGCCACTCCGAGAAGATGTGATACGTGGCCACGATCGCGGCGGCCGCGAAAAACTCCGCGGTCGGGTAGTTCTCCAACAAGCCGGTCAGGCCGATGATGCCGCCAGCGATGCCGCCGAACGCGCCGGCCTCCAGCAGCACGTGCTGGTTGAGGATCCCGCGTCGTGCGGATTGATACGCCATGCGCAGAATGTGCGGGGCCACCCCAAAGACCATCGCCCCGGCGAGCACGGCGGCGATCCAGCCATTGACCGGGGACTCCAGTAGCCCGGCGAAACGCGCGGCCAGCGCGAGCGCACCGGGGGCGGCGACCGCGGCGGCCCATCCCGCCGCTCGGGCCTGCCCGGTCGGGCGCAGGATGGAAAAGACCAACCCGAGTGCAGCCACGAGCAGGGTGGCGCACAGCAGCGTCCACCATCCTTCGGCGATCTGGACCATCGCGGTCAGGCTCAGCCCGATCGCGGTGAACAGCCGTTTGCCCTCGGCCAGCAGGTCGGCCTCTTCGTCCTCGAAGGCCCGCAGCTTGCGGGGGTCGTAGAGCTCGTAGCCGATATCGCGCAGCGTGCCCAGGATCTCCTCGGGCTCGACTACATCCGGGTCGTAGTCGACCAGGGCTTGCTCGTGGGTCAGGCTCACCGACACCGTGCCGACCCCGTCCATGCGGCCCAGGGCCTTTTCGATCGTGCCGGTGCACAGCGAGCAGTGCAGCCCCGCGATCTTGGCCCGGATCCGTTGCTGGCCTTCAGTCGTACTCGGCTCCGAGGCCCACAACTGCGGGCGTTCCTCCACCACGGTGCTCACCGACTCGCCCCCTCGGTGACCTCGAAGCCCGCCGCCTCGATCCGCTCGACCAACACGGCACGATCGGCCAACTCCGGACCGAGGCGCACATGCACGTGGCCGCTGCTGTGATCGGCACTCACCTCCCGCACGCCGTCCACGCGGCCCAGCACCTTGGCGATGCGCTGCTCACATCCCGAGCACGACATGCCCGTGACCTGCAACTGCACCGTGTCCATGATCTCGTACTCCCTTGCGTGACCTGCGGTTGTCGTCGTCAACACGCACGCTAGAACCTTGCCCCAGGGGTAAGGTCAAGGATGACGGTTCGCGGCCACACACAGAGGAGGATCTGATGGGTATGACCGTCGGCGCGGCGGCGGCAGCCGCCGGAGTCAGCGCCAAGGCGATACGACTGTGGGAGTCCAAGGGGCTGCTGCCGCCGTCCGAGCGCACCGAGTCCGGCTACCGCGTGTTCACCGAGGACGATCTCGACGTGCTGCGCTTCATCCGCCAGGCCAAGACTCTGGGTCTGACCCTGCCCGAGATCAAAGACATCATCGACCTGCAACGCGACGGTGCCACACCGTGTGGCCGGGTCACAGAACTGCTCGACACCCACATCACCGAGATCGACCGCACCCTGGCCGACCTGCGCGCACTGCGCCGCTCGTTAGCCTCCGCTCGTCGGGCCGCCCGCGAGGGCCAACGCCGCGGCCAGGACGCCGTGGTCTGCCGCATCATCGAAAACCACACCGACCGCGACGACAGCGCGCGCACCGAGGGGTAGGCGGCCACACTCGCCTACCCCTCGGTCCCCGTGGGTTCGGGGCCTCAGGCGGTGACCGTGGCCATCGCCCGGCACTGCTCCGCGCACCGGCGACACGCCGCCGCGCACTCACGGCAGTAATCCATGTCGTACTTATCGCACTCAGCCGCGCACGCCTCACACACCTGGGCACACAGCTGGCACAACTGCGCCGCCCAGCGCGAATCACGGGCCAGCAGCGTCACGCAGGCCGCACAGATCGCCGCACAGTCCAGACACAGCCGGGCGCACTCGGCCATATCCGGATTGCCGGCGCAACAGTTGTAGTTGCACGTCTCACACGCCTGCTGGCATTCGGCACACGCATCCAGACACGCCTGGTTGCGCTGCTCCACCATCGTCGTAGCCATCACGTACCTCCCTGATTCGCTCGTTGGTTCGCTCAACCCCGCTACGGGCGCCCCACCGAGGTACCCATCACCCGAGGCTGCGCACCCCGAGGCGTAAGGGGTTGCCCCGGGAGGAAGGTCAAGGCGTCACGTTCATGGCCACCACATCGAGCCACGTGTCACAGACAACGGTGTCGACGAAAGGAACCTTTCTCGACATGATCAAAACTCTGCCCGGATCACAGCCTCGAGCTACCCGGCAAGTGTCGAAAAAACGCGTTGCAAAGTCGGAGTGTCCAAAAATCCGATCACGGCCCTTTGTCGTACAGTCGGCACGCCCGTGATCATGGAAGGTGCCGCCGATGACCCACGCCCCGCACGAGCTCGTCCTCGACGGCGACCCGCTCGAGGCCATCGGGGCAGGCGCCCGCGTCGGCTACGCCCGGGTGTCCACCGCCGACCAGAACCTGCGCCGCCAGGTCGACGCCCTCACCGGTGCCGGCTGCATCCGGGTGTTCGAGGAGAAGCTCAGCGGGAAGAACGCGGAGCGGCCCGAGCTGTGGACCTGCCTGGACTACCTCCGTAAAGGCGACACCCTCGTCGTCCTGGAACTCTCCCGTCTCGGCCGCAGCCTGCAAGACCTGCTGTCCCTGGTCAGCGAGCTGCGCAGGCGCGGCGTCGAGTTCACCTCGCTGCACGAGAACCTCGACACCACCACACCGGGAGGCAGGCTCGTGTTCCACGTCTTCGCCGCGCTGGCCGAGTTCATCCGCGAACTCATCGTCGACGGCACCCGCGAAGGCCTCGCGGCCGCAAAGGCCAACGGGGTCCGGCTCGGCCGGCCACCGGCCATGACCCCCGAACAGATCCGCCACGCGCGCGCACTGCTCGCCGAACCCGACACCACCGTGGCCTCCATCGCCCGCCTGCTCGGCGTCAGCCGCTCCACGATCTACAAATACCTCCCCGAACTCAGCGCCAACCGGGCTCTCGAACCCGCTGAATCCGGCCCGCCCCCAGCGCTCCCGAGCTAACCGTTGTTTTTTCGGCACCTGCTACCGCTACCCCGTTGAGCACGACCAGATCGACGTGCTTGGCTTGCAGCTGGTTGGACAGCTCGATGAGGTGCTCCAGCGACCGGCCGAGTCGGTCGAGCTTGGTGACCACGAGCTGGTCGCCGGTGCGGTTGGCCGCCAGTAGCGCTTTCTCCAGTTCCGGTCGGCGCGCGAGCGTGCCGGAGGCCTTGTCGACGAAGACCTCGTCGCAGCCTGCCGCAGTCAGCACGTCGTGCTGGGCTTCGGGGTGCTGGTCGCGGGTGGAGACTCGTCCGTAGCCGATCCGCATGGCCCGGACCGTATTGCGAAGGCCCGACAGCGTGACGGTGGCGCGGACACGGGTTGCGTTACAGACCCGACCTGCGAAAACACTCGACGGCTTGCAATGTCTCGTGAACGTTCGTTTGTGCGACGGTGCTCTTCCGAGAAGGTAAGGGCGCCGTCTGGTTGGTGAGAGTGTCGAGCTTTTGCGGATGCGGTCGACGGGAAGTCGGGTCAGGCGCTGGCGCCGTGCGTGATCGTCACCCGGCCCCCGTCAGCGGACCTGGATGGTGGCCATCATGCCGGCGTCTTCGTGGTCGAGGATGTGGCAGTGGAAGACGCTGCGGCCGGGATAGGCGGTGAACGGAATTCGCAAGCGTACCCAGCCTTGTGGTGGCACGAGCACGACGTCTTGCGGTGTTCCGGATAGCGGGGCGTTGTCGCTGGTGGCCAGCACGACGAACGGCCATACGTGCAGGTGGAACGGGTGGGTCATCGGGGTGGTGTTGACCACGGTCCACTCTTCGACTGTGCCGAAACGAACGAGTTGGTCGGTGCGGTCGGGGTCGAAGGCGCGGCCGTCGATTCCGAGGCTCATGCCTGCCGTGCCCATTCCCATGGTGAACGCGACCTCGCGCCGTTTCCCGTCCGTCGTGGCGCGCGGTTGCTCGGCGGGCAGCGCTGGCGGCAGCGGGGCCGGCTTCGCCTCGGGGCCCCCGGCCATCAGAGTGGCCAGCAGCACCCGTTCGCTGCGGACACCGCCGCCCATACCGCCCATGCCCATGCCGCCGCGGTCTACTGGCTCGGACAGAAGGGGGAAACGCCCGGGTGTCGTCGGACGCACCAGGACGTCGGCGCGGCTACCGGGCGGGAGCACGACGCGTTGCTGGCTTTCCGGGGCGGGCAGGAACGCCCCGTCCCGAGCGACGAGGTCGAGTTCGTGTCCGGCCAGCCGCAGCGCCAGTACCCGGGAGGCGCAACCGTTGATCACGCGCCAGCGCTGCGCGGTCCCCGGCGCGGCGCCGAGGGTGGGTTGATGCTGCCCGTTGACCAGGACCAGTTCACCCTCCCGGCCTTGCATCCGCTCCATCCGGTCGGGGCGGGCAACGACGCCGTCCACGGTCATCGTCGTGTCCGTGACCAGCAGAACGCGGTCCTGTTCGACGGGCAGGTCCGGGCCGTCATCGACCAGCAGCGCCCCGCCGAGCCCGCCGAAGACCTGATCGGCGACCAGCCCGTGGCGGTGCGGGTGGTACCAGAAGGTCCCGGTCGGGTGGTCGCGTGGGATACGGAATAGGTAGTCGAACGAGGTTCCCGGTTCGATCCGCAGGAATGGATTGTCGCCGTTGCCCTGCGGCGAAACGCGAAGCCCGTGGGTGTGCAGGTTGGTGGGCTCGGCGAGCCCGTTGATCAGCCGGACTGCGAGGTCGTCTCCCGGCCGGACCCGCAGTGTCGGTCCTGGTGAGCTCCCGTTGTAGCCCAGCGCCTCGGTGTCGCGCCCGGCCAGCGCCACGCCCGCGGCGGCAGCGAGCTCCACCTGCAACCTGCCGCCGCGGCTGCTGAGCACGCGTGGTTCGCGCAGCGGCGCTGCGGTGGCGGCCGGACGGAACCCGCCGCCGGCCGAGTTTGCGCTCCACAGCCATCCCGCGGTGCCGCCTGCCACACTCGCGGCACCCGCCGCGGCCACACCCATCGCGCGCCGCCGGCTGATTGGTCGGCCACTCACTGCAGCTCGTCTCGCATCTGGCGGTACTGCTGCTCGTCGATCTCCCCACGAGCGAACCGCTCGTCCAGGATCTGGCGCGCCGACGGCACCGAACGCGGCGGAGCGGTTGCCCCACCCCGGACAAGCCGGAAAGCCACGTACCCGAGCAGGATGAGCCCGACCAGCACCAGCAGTGGCCAGACCAGCATCCAGCCCATCATGCCATCCATCATCGTGCTCACCTCACTGCTCTGAGTGCCGGGTCACCCAGCGGGGCTTGCGGCGGCCAGGCGTTCGACGATGCCGAGCTTAACCACTCATGCTGGTGGTGACCGTGCCGTCGGAGCCGACCACGGCCAGCTGATCCGGCGTCAGGTCCCGCACCACAGTGCCCCTCGGAGTTACCGCGTCAGCCTGCCTGCGTGGGCAGGTCTGCCTGTTTCCAGGCGGTCATGCCGCCGAGGACGTTGCGCACGTCGGTGTGCCCGTGGCGTTGCAGCAGGCTGGTGGCCACCGAGGAGCGGTAGCCGCTGCCGCAGGTCACCGCCACCGGCTTGCCGTCGGGGACCTCGTCGAGGCGTTCGGGCAGTTCGGCGCCGGTGATGTAGGCAGCGCCGGGCACGTGTCCGCCAGCCCACTCACTGGGTTGGCGCACGTCCAGCAGCTCGGTCTCGCCGCGGGCGAGTTCGTCGTTGAGCTCGTGCACGGTGATCTGAGGAGTTTCCTCAAGGGGTTTGGCGGCCGTACGCCAGGCGCTCATGCCGCCGCGCAACCACCCCAGCGGAGGTGGGTAGCCGATCCGCAGCAACTGCCACGTGGCCTCCCATAGCTCCCCTGGTTGGTCGAGGATCAGCAGCACCTGCGCGTCCGCGGGTAGCACCGTGCCCGCCCAGGTGGGAAACGCCGTGCCGAGACCGACGTTGAGGGCACCGGGGATGTGTCCTCCGCCGAAGGCTTCCGGTGAACGGGCGTCCAACACGATCGTGCCGGTTTCGCGGTGTTGTTCGAACTCAGCGACGGTCAAGGCCGGTGGCTCGGCCAGCACTCCGAGTGGCTGGACACCGGTCATGTTGCGGCTGCGCATGCGCAGCCAGTACGGCGGTACCGCAGGCAGGTTGTCTAGTCGGAGGCATTCGCGGACGAAGCCCTCAGTGTTGTCCACTTCGGATAGGATCGCGTTCGAGTGCCGCTCGTAGCCCAGGGTGGTCGAGAGGCGGCTGCCGATGCTGCCTCCGCACAGCGAGCCCGCCACGTGGGTGGGAAACACCTGCACGTGGTCGGGCAGGGCCAGCAGCTTGTCCTGAATCGTTGCGCAGAACGTCCGCGCGGCTTCCTGTGCTTTCTCCTGACCGCCGAGCAGGTCCGGGCGAGCCAGGTCTCCGACCAGCAGGGCCCCACCGGAGAGCAACAGCGCCGGATGATCGGCGCTCATGGCACGGTCGTAGACCAGCAGGCTGATGTGCTCCGGTGTGTGCCCCGGGGTGTGCAGCACTTCGAGCCCGACGTCGCCGATCTCGATGACCTGCCCGTCGCTGATCGGCTGGTGGGAATAGCCGAACTCGCCGGCTGCTGATCCCCACACCTGGGCACCGGTGCGTTCGGTGAGCTCGGTCAGCCCGGACAGGTAGTCGTTGTGGCCGTGCGAATCGGCCGTGTAGGCGATGCGCATGCCATGAGTGCGTGCTGCTTCCGTGTAGACGTTCACGTCCCGGCGCGGGTCGAACACCAGCGCCTGCCCGGTCTTCTCATCCCCGATGAGGTAGGAGGCGTGTCCCAGGGACTGCAGGTAGAACTGCTGGAACAGCATGGTCTCACGCCACCTCTCCCGGCTGCTCATCGTCGGGAGTGCGCACCGGTAGATCCTGCTCGGACCAGGCCTGAATGCCTCCGTCGAGATTGTCGGCGCGATAGCCGTGCCCAGTCAGGAACTCGGCCATCTTGCCGCTCCGGCTGCCGCTGCGGCACACCGTGACAACCGGTTGCTGCTGATCCACCTCCTCGAGCCGCCCGGGCAGTTCGTTCATCGGGATCCACCGCGAGCCAGGAATCCGCCCGGCCTGCCACTCCTGCGGCTCCCGAACATCGACCAGCTGTATCCGATCTTGTTGCCCGTACAGGTCCTTGGGATCCATGGCCACTCCCTTTCCGAAGCGATCCCGCAAGTCGGCGACACCGACATGCCGGAAGGACGAACCGATTCCGGTCCCTTCCTCGTCCGTTACCCGGTAGCCGCTCCCCCCATGCAGGCACACACCCTGTCCTTCCGATGTTCCCAAGCCCCGGAGAAGGGGGCCGCTGGTCACAGGCATGGCCCCGGAGACGGTGGGCCGCCCGGCAGTCGCAGGGGACGGGTCAATACTCGAGTTGTTTTCTGCGCGCGCTACCGCGGTGGCTTGGTGACGAGCACGAACTGCGCGGCACTTATCCGAGTGCGGTGGGATTGAGGATGGCCGCCGTGGCCACACCGGCGGCGACGATGAGGACGATGTAGGCGAACCAGCGGCGCAGGGTGGCTGCCGGCAGGCGGGGTGCCAGCCGGCCCGCGAGTGTGGAGATGACCAGGGCGGTGCCGGCGAAGACGGCGAGGAGGGTGTAGTCGAGCGAGGCTGCCGTGGTGGCGTGGGCGGCCAGCCCGGCCAGGGAGTTGATGAGCACGATCACCAGTGAGGTGGCCACGGCCGCGTGGGCCTCGAGCCCGAGCAGGGCGGCAAGCGCGGGGACGATGACGAAGCCGCCGCCGACGCCGAACAGGCCGGTGAGCACCCCGACGCCGGCGCCGGCGCCCAGGGATTTGGGCAGGCAGCTGCGCCAGTCGATGCCGCCTTCGCCGGTGCGGCAGGCGCCGGCGTGGTTCTCCCCGCCGCGCAGCATGCGCACGGCCACCACGACCATGAGCGCGGCGAAGGCCAGCAGCAGCCAGCGCTGCGGAACCAGCCGTCCCAGAGCGGTGCCGGCGAAGGCGGCCGGGATGCCGGCGGCACCGAAGACCAGGGCCACCGGCCACCGCACGTGGGCGCGCCGTGTGCGGGGGGCGATGCCACCCACCGAGGAGACCGCGACCACGGCCAACGAGGTGGGAATCGCCATCTGCAGGGGTTGTCCGACGCCGTAGACCAGCGCCGGCACCGCCAGGATCGACCCTCCGGCACCCAGCAGCCCCAGGGCCAGCCCGATGACCGCGCCGAACAGACCCGCCAGAACCATCATCGTCTCCTGCTTCCTCGAGAACGCGCGGACGCGCCTCGGAACTCACACCGGGGGAGGGAAAGAGAAGGGCGGGCACGCCCGGGGCGGTCAGGTCAGCGGGACGGGGAACCCGCTGGGGCCTGCCCGCTGGTCAGGGCTTGAATCATGCTCGCCCCGTCGAAGTTCGGGGTGCGGTTGTGCGGCAGCAGGCCCAACACGCGCGACATGGCGCAGGTGTTGGTGATCGCGGCGACGGTCAAACCGCCGCCGACGAAGCCGGCAAGCCACTTCAAGGGTTCGTAGGCGGTGCTGGCGAGTACGCCGGTGAGCACGAGCAGCCCGGCGGCGAGCCGCACCTGGCGTTCCATGCCCCAGGTGCCCGAGCCGCGGTTGACGGGCGCGTCGTGCTGCTGCCACCCGGTGATCCCGCCGGACAGGACGCTGAGCTGGTCCAGTCCTGCAGACTCCAGCACGCTGCGTGCTTGATCCGCACGGACGCCGGAGGCGCACACCAGCACGATCGGATCCTCGTGGTCGGCGGTGAGCTCGGTGCGGTGCTCGCGCAGCAGGTCCAGCGGCACGTTGTAGGAGCCGGGAATGTGGGTCGCGGCGAACTCGCCGGGGGTGCGCACGTCGATCAGCCGGGTGCGCGGGTTGTTCTCCAGCAGGCTGCGCACCTGCGGGGTATCCATGCTCACCGGTGTCGTGCGAGACATCGGTCTCCCTTCCTTGTTGGTCCTGTGGCGTGGTCAGTCGGGTTCTCGGTGCCGTGTCTCAGCGGGCTGGGGTCAGGTCGAGGCCGGCGTCCTCGGCGTTGGCGAAGAAGTCGTCGACGAGCACGACGTCACGAGCGGCGTGCTCCAGCAGGGAGGCCGCTGCGGTGGCGCGGTAGCCGCTGCCGCAGTGCACCCACACCGTCCCGGTGGGGACCTCGTCGACGCGGTCCTTGAGCTCGTACAGCGGAATGTGCACGGAGCCCTCGATGTGCGCGGAGCGCCACTCGTTGTTGGTGCGCACGTCCAGCACCACGTCCGCTGCGGGGAACCCGTCGACGCCGCCGTCGCGGACGGCGGCGAGGTCGGGGAAGGTGGCGGTGGTGGTGCTGCGCAGCTGATCGACCTCGGCGGCCAGCTCCCGCGGGCGTCCTGATGCGGCCGCGGAGAACGTGTCGATGCCGATGCGGGCCAGTTCCCGCTGAGCGTCGGCGACCTGCTCGGGTGTCTCGCCGAGCAGAGTGATCGGTGCGCCCCAGTCGATCATCCAGCCCAGCCAGGTCGCCATCGGCCCGTCCAGGCCCAGGCTGACCGTGCCCGCCAGGTGCGAGGCCACGTAGGCAGTCCGCGAGCGCAGGTCCACCACCCACTCACCGGCCTGCAGGCGCCGCCGCAGTTCGTCCGGCGTGGCCCGGGCAGGCATGCGCAGGTCCAGCGGCTCGGGACCGGTGGTGTTGTGCACGCCCATGTGGGCGTAGTAGGCGGGATAGGCATCCAGACCGGACAGCATCTGCTCGACGAACTCGCCCTCGGCCAACGTCAGCGCCGGGTTGACCTGCTTCTGCTCGCCGATGGTGGCCGAGTCGCCGGAAGCCTGGCTGGCCGAGCAGAAGCTGCCGAACCCGTGGGTCGGCCAGATCTGCGCCCCGTCCGGCAGGGTCTCCACCAGCTTGCGCGTCGAGGCATGCTGGTGCCGGGCCAACTCGTGGCTGTGCTGCTCCCCCAGCAGATCGGTGCGCCCGGTGGTGCCGAACAGCAACGACCCCCCGGTGAACACCCCCACCGGGCCCTGCTCGCCCTCCAAGACGTAGGACAGGTGGTGATACGTGTGCCCCGGTGTGGCCACCGCCCGCACCCGCATCCGTTCCGACACCTCGACCACGTCACCGTCGGCCAGCGGTGTGTGCGCGAACGGCGCCTCGTCCGCAGCGGCCACGCCGTAGTCGGCGCCCGTCAGTCGGGCCAGTTCTAGCCCGCCGGAGACGTAGTCGTTGTGCACGTGCGTCTCCAGCACCAGCGCGATGCGCACATCCAGGCGCCCGGCCGCGGCGAGGAACCGATCCACATCACGTTGCGGATCCACCACCACCGCCAGCGCACCATCGGTCGCCAGGTAACTGCGATCGCCCAACGACGAGGTGGCGATCACCTCCACACCCAGATCGCCGGCAAGCTGATGGTCGAGTTCTCGTACTGCCGTCATCGTTGCGTTCCTCCTTCGATGTCACACGGAGTCGATCCACGTCGCGGTTTCGCCTGCCATCGACACCGCTCGTACTCCTGCCTCGTCATCGCTCCGAGAATAATATACCCAGTGGGGTATATATAAGTTATACGAGTGGGCATGCACGAGAGCACACCCATCAGCGGCTAAGCGGGGCTTGAATCAAGCCAGCGCCAGGAACAACCGCTCCAGCTCCTGCTCGGTCATCTCCGGCTCATCGCCGTCATCGCGGGCCTGCTGGCAGTGCCGCATCCCACTGGCCACGATCTTGAATCCCGCCCGGTCCAGCGCCCGGGACACGGCGGCCAGCTGGGTCAGCGCCTGAGCGCAGTCACCGCCCTCCTCGATCGACTCGATCACACCGGCCAACTGTCCCTGTGCGCGGCGCAGACGCGTCAACGCGTCTCCGACCAGCTCCGGCTTCATCTCCACGGCAATCACCTCCACTGCCCGCAACCAATATACCCACCGGGGTATTCATGTCAAAAAAAGGGAGCAACGAGCAGCCGCAACCACCTCGCCCCGCCTGTAATAAGACCCAACGGGAGACCGGGCGGATGGGGTGATGTCGTCGGAGTACTCGTGGTGTCGACGCGAGTTCGGCAGGTGTGGTCTTGGATGAAGACTCCGGTGGTCAGGAACAGTGGGTGTGCCGAGGTGCCGCCGCAGCGGTGCCCGGTGCTGGCGCCGATGATCGAGCCGAGGGCGAAGATCAGTACGACCTGGGTCAGGCCGAGGGGCTGCTGCAGCGGTCGTTCCCGGAGGTGCGGGCCAAGCATTCCCGTCCTCGGCCGGCATTCCTGCCTGGCTGGCCCTGTACTCCCGAAGTTGTCCTGAGGGGCAAAGTAGCCGCGAGCGCTGGACATCAAGTCTTGGCTGAGCTCTGCTCCCGTTGCAGGGTGCGGTAGACGGTGGCCTTTCGGTAGCAGGTGCGCAGAAACCAACGCTTAGCTCTGGGGGCTGTCGAGGGTGAGTTGGCGGCGGTGGAAGTCGAAGTGCTGGGTGGGGAAGCGGTAGACGTCGGCCAGCGTCATGTAGTCGGCAAAGAACGGGTCCCATTGGGTGGGGTAGTGCATGCCGCGGGTGAGGTCGGCATCGGTTTCGGCATCCAGTCGGCGGTGGAGCGCGGTGATCACGCGGTCGAACAGGGTGGTCATCTGAGTACGGGTGAGGGTGGTTCCACCGAGGGCGGAGCCGAGGTAGTTCACGGCGTCGAACGCAGCCGTGGCCGCGTTGAGTCCGCGGGCGTAGACGCGGCTGATGCCGGTGGGTAGCCGGCTGAACACCCGCACCAGGGTCAGCAGGGCGCGCAGGATCAGATAGCCCAGCAGCATGTGAAACAGCAGCTGCTTGTTGGTCCAGCGGGTGCCGTTCGACGGTCGCCGCAGCTCAGCATCGTCGGCGTTGTCGAGCAGCTGGTGGAACGCGGTGCGGGCGCGCTCCATGTCGTCGTGAACGGCTTGTTTGTCCACGTGCTGAGTATCCGTCCTGTGGGCCGGGAAGCGCTGCTCAGGTGCCGAGCTCGGGCTCCAGCGTGCGGGTGCTGAGTTCGGGGACGTACTTGTAGAGCGTGGAGCGGGACACGCCGAGCAGGCGGGCGATGGAGGCGACGGTGGTGTCGGGTTCGGCGAGCAGGGCGCGGGCGTGGCGGATTTGCTCGGGGCTCATGGCCGGGGGGCGGCCGAGCCGGACGCCGTTGGCGCGGGCGGCGGCCAGCGC
>BCQL01000080.1_pt1 | contig 13032 bp, 14 predicted proteins | sample 1008151 | NCBI WGS metagenome assembly BCQL01 (sample SAMD00035459, study PRJDB4067) | museum specimen metagenome | biome: marine biome; feature: sea shore; material: organic material | host: Otohimella japonica | place: Japan:Kanagawa | collected 1927
CAAAAGAGCTATGACGGCGAAACGCTGGTCGTCAAAGACCTGAATCTTTCCATGCCAAAGGGCGAGTTTTTGACAATGCTAGGGCCTTCGGGTTCCGGCAAAACGACCTGCCTTATGATGCTTGCCGGGTTTGAGACGGCGACGCATGGTGAAATCCGCCTCGACGGTCGGGAGATCAATAATATTCCCCCCCATAAGCGCGGCATCGGCATGGTATTCCAAAACTATGCCCTGTTTGCCCATATGAATGCGCGTCAGAACATCGCAGAGGGCTTGATCACGGTACGCGGTTGGAAGAAAGACGACGCACTTCAGCGTGCTCAAGAGATTCTGGATGACATCGGTCTTGGTGATAAAGGCGAAAGTTATCCAGCGGCATTGTCTGGTGGCCAACAACAACGTGTGGGTATCGGTCGAGCGATGGCACTTCAACCTGAACTGCTGCTGTTTGATGAGCCAACTTCTGCGTTGGATCCTGAATGGGTTGGAGAAGTTCTCTCATTAATGAAGAAGTTAGCTAACCAACATCAGACCATGCTGGTGGTCACACATGAAATGCAATTTGCGAAAGAAGTCGCTGACCGAGTGATCTTTATGGCCGAAGGCAACATTGTCGAGCAAGGTTCTCCACAAGATATCTTCGATAATCCACAAGATCCTCGACTGCAAAAATTCCTTAACCAAGTGGGGATAGAGTAAAGATCAAGCATCAAGATCAATCGATCCTTGAGATTTTACTCACACTACGTATAATCGCTCGGCCGGAATTTCGTACTCATGAGTCATTGACACATTATGTGAGTGTGATTACAATTCCGCCTCTTTGTTGAGAGGCGTCGGTTGCTTCTCTCTATATAAAGAGTTTCTTTATATAAGAAAGCATATTGCCCACGCCGGGTTTAACAAGAACCTAAAACTACTGATCAGTAAAGGTAATTATCATGAAACGCACTTTTCAACCTACAGTTCTAAAGCGCAAGCGTACTCACGGCTTCCGTGCTCGCATGGCAACTAAGAACGGTCGTAAAGTTATCAACGCACGTCGTGCAAAAGGCCGTGCGCGCCTATCAAAATAATCGCTAGTTTATTTTGAACACGTACGCGTTTAATCGGGAGTTACGCTTGTTAACTCCCGAGCATTATCAAAACGTCTTCCAGCAAGCTCATCGAGCTGGCTCGCCTCATTTCACCATCATTGCTCGCAATAACAAACTTTCTCACCCACGATTAGGTTTAGCTGTTCCGAAAAAGCAAATCAAAACTGCTGTCGGTCGAAACCGCTTTAAGCGTTTGGCTCGTGAAAGCTTTCGTAACAATCAACATCAACTTCCAAATAAAGATTTTGTTGTGATTGCCAAGAAAAGCGCGCAAGATTTAAGCAATGAGGAACTATTTAAGTTGTTTGATAAGCTATGGCATCGCCTGTCTCGCCCTTCACGTGGATAGCCATTGGGCTCGTTAATCTGTATCGCTGGTTTATCAGCCCTTTGATTGGTCCTCGTTGCCGGTTCACACCAACTTGTTCTACTTACGCACTAGAAGCTTTGAGAGCTCACGGTTTTGTAAAAGGATGTTGGTTATCAGGCAAACGTCTATTAAAATGCCACCCTTTGAATGAAGGGGGGTATGACCCCGTTCCACCAGTCCAAAAACAAGACAGAGATAACTAACGATGGATTCTCAACGTAATATCCTGCTCATCGCTCTGGCACTGGTTTCTTTCTTGCTATTTCAACAATGGCAAGTAGCAAAGAACCCAGCACCTCAAGCGGTTGAACAGGCTCAATCAAGCAGTACTCTACCTGCACCATCTTTTGCTGATGACTTGGATCCAGTTCCTGGCCAACAGCAAGCTTCTGCAAAAACTATCACAGTAACGACTGATGTTTTAACTCTGTCGATCGACACCGTTGGTGGCGATGTGGTACATGCCGACCTAAACAAATACGCTGCTGAACTTGATTCATCAGATCCTTTCGTTCTGCTTAAAGATACTAAAGGCCACCAGTTCATCGCACAAAGCGGTCTAGTGGGTCCTCAAGGTATTGACCTAAGCAGCACTAACCGTCCTCACTACAACGTGAGCGCAGACAGCTTTACTATGGCTGACGGTCAAGACGAACTGCGTGTTCCAATGACTTTCACTGCGAACGGTATCGAATACACTAAGACTTACGTATTCACACGTGGCAGCTACGCGCTAAACGTAGAATACGATGTCGTGAACAACTCAGGTAACAATGCAACCTTTGGTATGTACGCTCACTTGCGTCAAAACCTAATGGACGCAGGCGGTAGCATCACGATGCCAACTTACCGTGGCGGTGCTTACTCAACTGAAGATGTTCGTTACAAGAAATACAGCTTCGAAGATATGCAGGATCGTAACCTGTCTATCAACCTAGCAGACGGCCAAGGTTGGGCAGCAATGATCCAACACTACTTCGCTGCAGCGTGGATCCCACGTAACGAACCAGGTACAAACCTATACACTCGCGTAATTGGTAACCTTGGCGATATCGGTGTTCGTATGCCGAACAAAACTATCGCAACAGGTGACCAAGCTCAGTTCGAAGCGACGCTATGGGTTGGCCCTAAACTACAAAATGAAATGGCAGCAGTAGCACCAAACCTAGACCTAGTAGTTGACTACGGTTGGTTATGGTTCATCGCTAAACCACTTCACTCACTGCTTGCTTTCATCCAAAGCTTCGTGGGTAACTGGGGTGTGGCAATCATCTGTTTGACCTTCATCGTTCGTGGTGCAATGTACCCACTAACGAAAGCGCAATACACGTCTATGGCGAAAATGCGCATGCTACAGCCTAAACTGCAAGCAATGCGTGAACGTATCGGTGATGACCGTCAGCGTATGAGCCAAGAGATGATGGAACTGTATAAGAAAGAGAAAGTGAACCCACTGGGTGGCTGTTTACCTCTTATCCTACAGATGCCAATCTTCATCGCGCTATACTGGGCACTAATGGAATCGGTTGAGCTACGTCACTCACCATTCTTCGGTTGGATTCATGACCTTTCAGCGCAGGACCCGTACTACATCCTGCCACTTCTGATGGGTGCATCAATGTTCCTAATCCAGAAAATGAGCCCAACGACAGTAACGGATCCAATGCAGCAGAAGATCATGACCTTTATGCCGGTTATGTTCACCTTCTTCTTCTTGTTCTTCCCATCAGGCCTAGTTCTATACTGGTTGGTGTCGAACATCGTTACGCTGATCCAACAAACTTTGATTTACAAAGCGCTGGAGAAAAAAGGCTTACACACCAAGTAACCTTTTAGTAAAAGAATAAGAAAGGCGGCCAAAAGGTCGCCTTTTTGTTTTTGGCTGATTACAATTCAGCTAATTAATGGTTATGGCTCCCTAGGACTTCAAACCCTATAGCCCAGCTCAAAAGGCAAGATTATGACTACAGATACGATTGTCGCTCAAGCAACCGCACCGGGTCGTGGCGGTGTCGGCATTATTCGTGTTTCTGGCCCTAAGGCCAACCAAGTAGCACTAGAGGTAACCGGTAAAACCCTAAAGCCTCGCTACGCAGAATACCTGCCATTTCAATCAGAAAGCGGTTCGGTACTGGACCAAGGCATTGCCCTTTACTTCCCTAACCCACACTCGTTCACAGGCGAAGATGTGTTAGAGCTGCAGGGTCACGGTGGCCCTGTGGTAATGGACATGCTGATCAAGCGCATCTTGGGTATTGAGGGCGTTCGTGCTGCACGTCCTGGTGAGTTCTCTGAGCGCGCGTTCCTAACGATAAGATGGATTTAACCCAAGCAGAGGCAATCGCTGACCTGATTGATGCTAGCTCTGAAGAAGCCGCAAAATCGGCACTTCAGTCGCTACAAGGTCAATTCTCACAGCGTATTCAAACGCTGGTGGAATCTCTTATTCATCTGCGTATCTACGTAGAAGCAGCTATCGACTTTCCTGAAGAAGAAATCGACTTTCTTGCAGATGGTAAAGTGTCTGGAGACTTGCAAGCCATCATCGACAACCTTGATGCCGTGCGTAAAGAAGCTAACCAAGGTGCGATCATGCGCGAGGGCATGAAAGTTGTCATTGCAGGTCGTCCTAATGCGGGTAAATCAAGCCTATTGAATGCGCTGTCAGGTAAAGAGTCCGCCATCGTAACCGATATCGCAGGCACTACTCGTGACGTACTACGAGAGCACATCCATATTGATGGAATGCCACTGCACATCATCGATACTGCTGGTCTGCGTGACGCTTCAGATGAAGTAGAGAAAATCGGTATCGAACGCGCTTGGGACGAAATTGCACAAGCTGACCGTGTGCTTTTCATGGTGGACGGTACAACAACCGACGCCACCGATCCTAAAGACATCTGGCCTGATTTTGTCGATCGCTTGCCGAGCAATATGGGCATGACAGTGATCCGTAATAAAGCGGATCAAACCGGTGAAAGTATGGGGATCTGCCACGTCAATGATCCAACCTTAATCCGCCTATCAGCGAAGACGGGCGCGGGTGTGGATGCTTTACGCACTCACTTAAAAGAGTGCATGGGCTTTTCTGGTAACACTGAAGGTGGCTTTATGGCGCGCCGTCGACACCTAGATGCGCTAGAACGCGCAGCTCAACACCTTCAAATCGGCCAAGAGCAGCTAGAAGGGTACATGGCAGGGGAAATCCTCGCAGAAGAGCTACGCATTACTCAGCAGCACCTCAATGAGATTACCGGTGAGTTTAGCTCTGATGACTTACTCGGCCGAATTTTCTCTTCATTCTGTATCGGCAAATAATAAAATGCGCGGTGTTAGGCTTGAGCTTACCACCGCGTTTCTTTTTGTACTGACGCTCAGGTACCTACGGGCGTTGGTATGACTCAATAAGGAAGACACATGATCCACATTATTACAGGCAGTACTTTAGGTGGCGCGGAATACGTAGGAGATCACTTAAGTGATCTCCTCAACGCAAACGGCTTTGAAACAACGATCCACAACCAACCTGAATTGTCGTCGATCGAAAATCAAGGCACTTGGCTAGTGGTCACTTCAACTCATGGCGCTGGCGAGTATCCGGATAATATTCAACCTTTCATTGCAGCACTACAAAACACGCCACCTAAGATGGCAGACGTGAAGTTCGCCGTCGTTGCTATTGGCGATTCAAGTTACGATACGTTCTGCGCAGCAGGCCAACACGCTTACGATTTGCTAGAAGATATTGGGGCCACCCCACTTACTGATTGCCTTAAGATAGATGTACTCAATCACGACGTACCAGAAGACGCTGCCGAAGTGTGGCTAAACGAAAATCTATCGCGCTTTTCTGCGTAATTTCCCTTTCTCAGAGTCGCATGGCGGCTCTGATTTCCCTCTTTGTGAATAACTCTTCTCGAAAACCTTCGTTCAACCGCTCAAAAAATGCGCAAGCCATCTGTGGATAAGTATACTAAGATCCGGTGACTTTCCTTTAGTTATCCAAATAATAACTTTGATCCATTTTTACCCCTGTGCATAAGTAGCGATTTTGATCTCAGGTAATCCTCGATCAGATCAAATCATGATCACAACTTTTGATCCAAAGAAGATCCATGATCTTGTTGATCATTTTCTACTTATCCACAGAAATGGTCGATCCTAATAATAGATCCAATAAAAGATCATATATATAGATCTTATATATATAGTCTTGGAGACTAAAATTTGAAAAGCGAGAAAACGATTCTCTCTCACAGATAAAAAAGGTAAAATACCGCTCTTTTTTATCTGTCCATTAAATCCTTTGAATACCTGAGGTCAGTTCATGCTTTATCACGAAAACTTTGACGTCATTGTTGTCGGTGGCGGACACGCAGGAACGGAAGCCGCGCTCGCATCTGCACGCACAGGACAAAAAACGCTTCTCCTTACCCATAACATCGATACATTAGGCCAAATGTCTTGTAACCCTGCTATCGGTGGTATCGGTAAAGGTCACTTAGTAAAAGAAGTGGATGCTATGGGCGGTTTGATGGCAGAAGCTATCGACCATGCAGGTATTCAATTTCGAACACTGAACGCCTCTAAAGGTCCGGCAGTACGTGCGACACGTGCACAAGCGGACAGAGCGTTGTACAAAGCGTATGTTCGCGATGCATTAGAAAACGCCCCAAACCTTACTTTGTTCCAGCAATCGGTTGATGATCTAATTGTTGAGCAAGATCGAGCGGTTGGTGTGGTTACGCAAATGGGTCTTAAATTCCGAGCGAAAGCGGTGGTGCTCACCGTTGGTACTTTCCTTGGCGGAAAGATCCACATTGGTATGGAAAGCTCATCTGGTGGCCGTGCTGGGGATCCACCGTCGATCGCATTAGCGGATCGACTACGCGAACTGCCGTTCCGTGTGGATCGTCTAAAAACGGGCACACCACCACGTATTGATGCACGCAGTGTTGATTTCTCAGTGCTTGAAGCACAACATGGTGATAATCCAACGCCTGTATTTTCTTTCATGGGTAATCGTGATCAACATCCACGTCAAATCCCATGTTTTATTACGCACACCAATGAGCAAACTCATGAGGTGATCCGTAATAACCTCGATCGTAGCCCAATGTATGCGGGTGTGATCGAAGGTATCGGTCCACGTTACTGCCCTTCTATCGAAGACAAGGTGATGCGCTTTGCAGACAAAAACAGCCATCAGATTTTCATCGAGCCAGAAGGTCTAACGACGCACGAGTTATATCCGAACGGTATATCCACCAGCCTGCCATTTGACGTACAAGTACAAATCGTTCGTTCAATGAAAGGTTTTGAAAACGCACATATCGTTCGTCCAGGCTACGCGATTGAGTACGATTTCTTCGACCCTCGTGATTTGAAGCAAACGTACGAAACCAAATTCATCAGTGGTCTATTCTTTGCTGGGCAAATCAACGGTACGACTGGTTACGAAGAAGCTGCAGCGCAAGGTTTAATGGCTGGCCTGAACGCCAGTCTGCATAGTCAAGACAAAGAAGGTTGGAGCCCACGCCGTGATCAAGCTTACATGGGCGTGTTGATTGACGATTTGTCGACCATGGGCACCAAAGAACCATACCGCATGTTTACGTCTCGTGCTGAATACCGTCTGTTGCTGCGTGAAGATAACGCCGACCTACGTTTGACGGAAAAAGCGCGAGAACTTGGTTTGATTGATGATGTTCGTTGGGCACGTTTCAATGAAAAAATCGACAACATGGAAACCGAGCGTCAACGTCTGAAATCGACGTGGATGAATCCGAATTCTGCAGGTATCGATGAGCTAAACAAGCTATTGAAAACGCCAATGGCACGTGAAGCTAGCGGTGAAGATCTTCTTCGTCGTCCTGAGATCTCGTATTCACAACTGACGCAACTTGATGCGTTCGCACCAGCACTCGACGATCAACAAGCATCAGAGCAAGTTGAAATTCAAGTGAAATACGACGGTTACATTAAGCGCCAGCAAGAAGAGATTGAAAAATCATTGCGTCATGAGCATACCAAGTTACCGACCGATCTGGATTACAAAGACGTGAAAGGTCTTTCTAATGAAGTTGTAGCTAAGTTGACGGAAGCAAAACCGGAAAGTATCGGGATTGCCTCTCGAATTTCAGGTATTACCCCTGCGGCGATTTCTATTTTGCTGGTTCATTTGAAAAAACACGGCTTGCTGAAAAAAGGCGAGGACGAGTAAATGAGCGCACTACGCACAAAACTGGATGCCCTAATCGAAAAAACCGATTTAGAGGTATCTGAAAAACAACGCGAGCAGTTGGTCGGTTATGTCGAACTGCTCGACAAGTGGAACAAAGCGTATAACCTCACATCGGTTCGTGATCCACTTGAGATGTTAGTGAAACATATTCTTGATAGCATAGTGGTTAGCACTCACTTACAAGGCGAGCGTTTTATCGATGTGGGTACTGGCCCTGGTTTACCTGGTATTCCTCTGGCCATAATGAGTCCAGATAAAACGTTCTTCTTGCTAGATAGCCTAGGCAAACGCATTCGTTTTATTAAACAAGTGGTTCATACGCTAGGTCTGAAAAATGTGACGCCTATTCAAAGTCGTGTCGAAGAATTCCAACCAGAAGAAAAATTTGATGGCGTTCTGAGTCGAGCTTTTGCTTCAATGACGGACATGGTGGAATGGTGTCACCATCTGCCTAAACAAGATAACGGGGTGTTCCTAGCACTGAAAGGACAGCACCCTAAAGATGAAATGGATCAGCTTCCTGAATGGTGTAGTGTGACAGAGATCATATCTTTAGCTGTTCCTGAGTTGGAAGGTGATCGTCATCTAGTAATCTTATCGCGCAAGGAAAATTAGCGAGGTAATCGTGGGTAAAATAGTAGCAATCGCCAACCAGAAAGGTGGGGTCGGCAAAACAACAACGTGCATTAACTTAGCAGCTTCGATGGCGGCAACAAAGCGCAAGGTTTTGGTGATCGATCTCGACCCTCAAGGTAATGCTACTATGGCCAGTGGTGTCGACAAATACATGGTTGACGCCACGGCGTATGATCTTCTGGTTGAAGATACCCCGTTTGAACAAGTGGTTTGCACTGAAACCACTGGTAAATACGATCTTATCGCTGCGAACGGAGACGTTACCGCTGCGGAAATCAAATTGATGGAAGTGTTCGCTCGCGAAGTTCGTTTAAAAAACGCACTTGCGCCAGTTCGCGATAACTATGATTTCATCTTTATTGATTGTCCTCCTTCTCTAAACCTTCTTACAATCAATGCCATGGCCGCAGCCGACTCTGTGCTGGTGCCGATGCAATGTGAATACTTTGCGTTAGAAGGTTTAACTGCTCTTATGGATACAATCAGCAAGTTAGCGGCCGTGGTCAATGAAAACCTCAAAATCGAAGGTTTACTGCGTACGATGTACGATCCACGTAACCGCCTGTCTAATGAAGTATCCGATCAACTTAAAAAACACTTTGGTAGTAAAGTTTACCGTACCGTGATCCCACGTAATGTGCGTTTGGCCGAAGCGCCGAGCCACGGTAAACCTGCAATGTACTATGACAAGTACTCCGCAGGCGCCAAAGCGTATCTTGCTCTAGCGGGCGAAATGCTCCGCCGCGAAGAAATCCCAGTTTAACTCTAACCTAAGGAATTCATCCCATGTCTAAGCGTGGTCTAGGAAAAGGACTGGATGCGCTGTTGTCGACCAGTTCGCTGGCTCGTGAAAAACAGCATATTGCATCGCACAGCCAAGCATTGTCGGCAGATGGTGAACTGACGGATTTAGCGATCGGTCAATTGCAACCGGGTGTTTACCAACCGCGTAAAGATATGGCTCCAGAAGCACTAGAAGAGCTAGCGGCTTCGATTCAATCACAAGGCATCATTCAACCTATCGTTGTACGTCAAGTCGCAGGCGGTCAGTTTGAAATTATCGCTGGTGAGCGCCGTTGGCGCGCTGCTAAGCAAGCAGGGTTGAAACGTGTTCCTTGCTTGGTGAAAAAGGTTGAAGACCGAGCAGCCATCGCAATGGCGCTGATTGAGAACATTCAACGTGAAGACTTGAATGTGATTGAAGAAGCGCAAGCGCTTGAGCGTTTGCAAGATGAATTCACGCTGACTCATCAGCAAGTTGCCGATGTGATTGGCAAATCAAGAACGACCGTCAGTAACTTATTACGTCTGAATCAGTTAGAAATTGACGTAAAGAGTCTGGTTGCAAACAAAAAACTAGAAATGGGTCATGCTCGAGCTTTGCTGGCCTTAGAAGGCGAGCAACAGGTTGAAGTCGCTCAACAAGTGGCTAAGAAACAAATGACCGTTCGCCAAACCGAACAGTTAGTAAAAAAGTGCTTAGCGCCACAAAACGAGCAAAAAGCTCAACAAGAAGATACCGAAGCGGAGCAAATGTCGCATAAATTGAGTCAACTGCTTGATGCTAAGGTTTCTTTGGTCCGTTCTGCAAACGGCAAAGCGAAAGTGACGATAAGTCTTGATGAGCCTCACAAATTGGATCAACTGATTGCCAAGCTAGAGGCCTAGATGAGATAATTGATTTAGGTCAATTAATCAATTTAATCGAATTTTGTGTGAAAGTTGTCGGATTGTAAACAAAACTGTAAGTTTTTGATGCAATATAATTGCATTCAATTGTTCTCACCGTATAATTTTCGCCAATTTCCCTGCACATATAGAGTTTAGTGCGAAGTGGATATTACTAGAGGTACGAATACATGGTAGCTGCGTTAGCTAGACCAGGACGAGAGCTCGCAAAGCAATTGTTAATGATCCAGTCTGGCGCGGTTATTTTTGTGGCGGCAGGAATGGCGGTGGCCGTGAATCCTGAATGGGGATTTTCAGCGTTGGTTGGTGGTGGCATTTTTGTCGTTGCCAATGCAGTATTCGCGCTCTTTGCTTTTATGTTTAGTGGGGCTCGCGCTGCAAAGCGTATTGCAGCTTCATTTTTCACAGGCGAAGCTCTGAAAATTCTCATCACGGTTGCGCTATTCTACGTTGCCTACATGTATATGCAGGTGGAACTTGTTCCCCTCAAACTAACCTATTTGCTGGTACTAGGTATTAATATCTGTGCACCAGTGCTATTCATTAACAACAAAAAATAGGATGAGTTATGGCTGCGCCAGGTGAAGCGCTAACATCGTCCGGATACATTGCCCACCACTTATCAAACCTTTCTTTAGCTAAGTTAGGCTTGGTAGCGGATGAAGCAAGTTTCTGGAACGTACATATCGATAGCCTGTTTTTTTCTTGGTTTACTGGTTTAATTTTCCTCGGAATTTTTTACAAAGTAGCGAAGGGAACAACAGCGGGTGTACCGGGTAAGCTTCAGTGTGCTGTAGAAATGATCGTTGAATTTGTCGCGGAAAACGTCAAAGACACGTTCCATGGACGCAACCCACTGATCGCGCCTTTAGCACTGACTATCTTTTGTTGGGTATTCTTGATGAACGTGATGGACTTAGTCCCGATCGACTTCTTGCCTTACCCAGCAGAGCATTGGCTAGGTATTCCTTACCTTAAGGTTGTACCGTCTGCTGATGTGAATATCACCATGGCTATGGCTCTAGGCGTTTTCGCATTGATGATTTACTACAGCATCAAAGTGAAAGGTCTAGGTGGATTCGCAAAAGAACTTGCACTACATCCATTCAATCACCCACTAATGATTCCGTTTAACCTACTGATCGAAGTGGTATCGCTACTAGCGAAGCCTCTTTCTCTTGGTATGCGTCTATTCGGTAACATGTTCGCGGGTGAGGTTGTATTCATTCTTTGTGCGGCAATGCTACCATGGTACTTACAATGGATGGGTTCACTACCGTGGGCAATCTTCCATATCTTGGTTATTACGATTCAAGCCTTCGTATTCATGATGTTGACAATTGTTTACCTGTCAATGGCACACGAAGACGCTGATCATTAATTTTTTAAGCTTTTTATTTGGGCACTAAGCCAACAACTATAAATTGGAGATAGTAATGGAAACTTTACTGAGCTTTTCTGCAATCGCCGTAGGTATTATCGTCGGTCTTGCTTCTCTTGGTACAGCGATTGGTTTCGCACTGCTAGGTGGTAAATTCCTAGAAGGTGCTGCACGTCAACCAGAAATGGCTCCTATGCTACAAGTTAAGATGTTCATCATCGCAGGTCTACTTGATGCGGTTCCAATGATCGGTATCGTAATCGCGCTACTATTCACTTTCGCAAACCCATTTGTGGGTCAACTAGCAGGCTAATTAACAACTCTGTTAATTGTATTTTTGTAGTTGATTCTTAAAAGGGAGTAGCTGTTGTGAATATAAACGCAACTCTGCTAGGTCAAGCAATCTCGTTCGCACTATTTGTGTGGTTCTGCATGAAGTATGTATGGCCACCGTTGATGCAAGCGATCGAAGAACGTCAGAAGAAAATTGCTGATGGTCTTCAAGCAGCAGAACGTGCTGCAAAAGACTTGGATCTAGCACAAGCCAACGCTTCTGATCAGATGAAAGAAGCGAAGCGCACAGCAACTGAGATCATCGACCAAGCGAATAAGCGTAAGTCTCAAATTATTGATGAAGCTCGCGAGGAAGCTCAGGCAGAACGCCAGAAAATCCTAGCGCAAGCGGAAGCAGAACTTGAAGCTGAACGTAATCGTGCACGCGATGAGCTGCGCAAACAAGTTGCTACTCTGGCTGTAGCTGGTGCCGAGAAAATCCTTGAGCGTACTATCGATAAAGACGCTCAGAAAGATATTCTCGACAACATTACTGCAAAACTTTAAGTCTGGGGGCGCAAATGTCTGATTTGACTACTATCGCACGCCCCTATGCTAAAGCAGCATTCGACTTTGCTGTAGAAAAGGGAGCGTTGGACCAATGGGGCCAAATGCTGACTTTTGCTGCAGAAGTTGCCAACAATGAACAGGTTCATGAACTTTTAACAAGTTCGACTTCAGCCAATAGGCTAAGTGAAATCTTTGTAGCTGTGTGTGGCGACCAAGTTGATGAGCACGGTCAAAACTTTATTAAAGTGATGGCTGAGAATGGCCGATTAGAGGCCCTTCCTGATGTATGTGCACAATTTATTGTGCTTAAGCAAGAGCTTGAAAAAGAGATCGACGTAGAAGTGACTTCTGCCGCTGTTCTCTCAGACGAGCAAAAAGCAAACATCACCAGCAAACTTGAGCAGCGTCTTGAACGCAAAGTTAAGCTGAATTGCAGTATAGATGAGACCCTACTTGGTGGGGTTATTATTCGAGCCGGAGACTTAGTCATTGATAGCTCAGCCCGAGGTCAACTCGGTCGTCTGAGTGAAGCTTTGCAGTCTTAATGGGGATTGAAAATGCAACTTAATTCCACGGAAATAAGCGATCTAATCAAACAACGTATCGAGTCATTCGAAGTTGTTAGTGAAGCTCGCAATGAAGGTACTATCGTTTCGGTAAGCGATGGTATCATTCGTATCCATGGCCTTGCAGATGTAATGCAAGGTGAAATGATTGAATTACCGGGTGGCCGTTACGCGCTAGCACTTAACCTCGAGCGTGACTCGGT
>BCQL01000081.1_pt1 | contig 12955 bp, 10 predicted proteins | sample 1008151 | NCBI WGS metagenome assembly BCQL01 (sample SAMD00035459, study PRJDB4067) | museum specimen metagenome | biome: marine biome; feature: sea shore; material: organic material | host: Otohimella japonica | place: Japan:Kanagawa | collected 1927
AGCGTCAGCATGCAACAGAGCTGGGTTTTACCACTGATGAACAAGGCGATCCACGCTTTCATGGTGGGATTCAAAAAGCCCTTCATATTTACCCAAGCGAGCACTATCCAGTTTGGCAGCAAGAGTTGGGCGACAAAGCGATTTTCCAATCAGTTGGCTCGTTCGGTGAGAACTTAAGCTCAAGCGGCGTAACAGAAGCGTCCATTTGCTTGAAAGATAAGATCCGCATCGGCTCAACCTTATTGGAAGTGTCACAAGGACGTATGCCTTGCTGGAAACTCAACGTCCGCTTCGAGCAAAACGACATGGCAAAAAGACTGCAAGACACGCTTCGAACAGGCTGGTACTTCCGAGTGTTGCAAGAAGGCGATATCGGCGCAGGTGACGAAATTATTCTGTGCGAAAGACCTTGCCCAGACTGGTCATTGGCTCGCATCATGGGCGCAGTATTTAATGGTTGCCTAGATAAAACAGAGCTAAGCCAACTGGCGGAACTTCCATTGGTTGAATCTTGGGCCAAGCTTGTTGAACGCCGCCTAGAAACCGGTGAAGTTGAAGATTGGGAAATGCGTTTGGTTGGTCCGACTGCGGGTTAATTCCCGTTTTGACTCCCCGAGAGAACGAAGCGTATCCCTTCCTATATCAGCCCCACGGCCAAGTCAGTGGGGCTTTTGCTTTTTAGCCGTTCAAAACAGCAAATCTGTATTTAAGCTGGAGCTTAGCAATTAACAAAGGTTAATGAATCCCGTACAAATACTCTTTATGTTGTACCCAAAATAATACAAGGGGAAGCATGATGCTCGAATGGAGAATTAAGAAATTCGCAGACCTGTCTGTTCAAGAGCTTTACGATTTTTTGCAGCAAAGAGTCAATATTTTCATCGTGAACATGAACACGCCATACAGCGATTTGGATGGTAAAGACAACCATCCCGGCACCTACCACGTGATGGGATATGATAACGAACGTTTGGTGGCTTACAGTCGTATTATGCTTCCGAAACTCGGATACCCCGTTGACGTTTTACCCTTGCTGAACTCTGATGCCAATGACGTGCGTATTGGTCGCGTTATCGTCGCAGAGGATTACAGAGGGAAAAACATCGGCAACCAATTGATGCAAGTGAGCTTCGATGCCACAAGAAAGATCTACCCGAACGACAGCATTTTTATATCCGCACAAGCACACTTGAAAGACTACTACGGCAAGTTCGGCTTCGATGTTGTCACCGATAGCTACTTGGAGGATGGGTGCACTATGTTAGGTCTTAGACACATTCCGAAAGTTATCGGCTCAACATAAAAACAACATTAACTCATTGTAAATATTAAAAAATAAAAGCAGACAGAGTTTCAATGTTTGGTATTTAGCATTTGCTCACCTTTGATGGATGGGGCAAAATCAGCGCTCAATAACGGAATATCAAAAGGGAGTAAAAGTGGAAGATTTCTATATCGATCACAAAGGGTTAGCAGCATATTTTGAGATTCAGTGGCTTGATAAACTTCGACAAAATGGCGTGAGCAAGCCGCTAGATAGCCAGTCTAAGTCAGTCCCAGATTGGTTTGTCTCTTCAAGCCACTCGAAAGACGTCGCGCAGTTTGTTGTTGAAGCTCTCGGCAGTGAAAACCTTTCTCCTAAGAGCCTTTTAGAAGTGGGGCCAGCTCTCGGAAGAAACTGTTATGAATTGATAACCAACATACCAAGTATCAATTCGGCTACGCTCGTAGAACCTTCTCATCGTTTGTTATCAAACTTGAAACAGCTACTGATAGAAGGGGGAGAGTGTGACTTCCACTATATTAAGAGCTTAAAAGAGCAAAAGCATTTCACATTTGATGCATCTTCAATAGCCAGAGCTTGTGACCATGTGAATTTTTCTCTCATCGAAGCACCTTTTGAAAGTGGCGTGGTAGCTAAGCAGCATGATTTAAGCCTTTGCTTGAACGTACTGGATCAATGTGACTCCCCTAAAACGGTCGTGGAAGCATTAATGGACGCAACTGCTCCTAATGGTGTTTTGGTTTTAGCCTGTACCTATCAGTGGAGCAAAAAACATTTAAAAGATGAGACTGAAGCAGTTGATGATATAAACGATTATTTTGGCAATGGTTGGGTACCACTATCCGAAGCTGAACACGAGTATAAAATCAGATTCAACGAGAGATACTCTCTCCTTTTCTTGTCTCATATCGTCGCCTATAAAAAGATTGGCTAATAGATATAACAAAGCCACGCTTCTCGCATTGAAGCGTGGCTTTTTGTTTATTTGAGCTTGTCTATTTAGCTTTAGGAGCTTGGCGTTTCGGTTTGCCTTGGAACTGCTTAATGCTCTTTTTGGCATTGGTTCGACGGTTGGCTTTTTTATCGCGTGGGGCGCGTTTGCTTTCGCCTGTTGATGTCTTATCCGTTACTGGGAAACCTTCAAGGTCTTGCGTTGGCAATTCACGTTGAGTCAGGTTACGAATCGCTGTAAGAGCTTCAGTTTCTCCATGGCAGACCAGTGACATTGCAACACCTTGCTCGCCTGCACGGGCTGTACGTCCAACTCGGTGAACGTAAGTCTCTGCGTGCATTGGCAACTCAAAGTTAATCACTACTGGTAGTTGCTCGATGTGAATACCGCGCGCCAATAGATCGGTGGCAATTAGCACCTGTGTTTGCCCAGATTTAAACTGCACCAGCGCTTCTTCTCGCTCTGCTTGGCTCTTATTACCGTGCAGCGCATTAGTTGCGATACCCGCTTTATTCAGCTTCTTCGCCAAACCATCTGCGTTCTCTTTCGCGCCAATAAATACCAATACCTGAGACCATGTATTTTGCTTGATCAGTTCAATCAACGCCTTGGTTTTGCTGCCTTTGTTGACTAGATACAGCGTTTCGGCAATATCTTGATTGGTGCTGTTTTCTTGATGCGCTGCGACTTGCTTTGGTGCGTGCATGAGCTGCTTGGCTTTGCCCTTCAACTCATCTGAAAACGTTGCTGAGAACATCGCAGTTTGACGCTGGTTTGAAATCTGCCCTGCAATATTTTGCACGTCAGGCCAAAAGCCCATATCCAACAAGCGATCCGCTTCATCCAACACTAGGTAATGGATATTACTCAGCTCCAACCCGCTATTCGCCAGATCAACTAAGCGACCTGTTGTCGCCACAAGAATGTGAGGGTTTGCCGCAAGTGCCTGTAGTTGCTGCTCTTTATCGACGCCTCCACACAAACACACCGCGTTGAGACTAATAGCTTGACCAACTTGGTTAATCGCCTCGCTCACTTGTGTCGCTAGTTCGCGTGTTGGTACTAGAATCAGCGCTTTTTGCTCTGGATTTACACTTAGCTTTTCCAACAAAGGCAAACCATACGCAAGGGTTTTACCACTGCCTGTATTTGCCAATGCCAACACATCTTTACCACTGAGTAGCTCAGGGATAGCCAAAACCTGAATATCAGTTGGCTTCTTAAAGTCTTTTGGCAGTGCGTGAATCAGCTCAGAACTCAAAGAGAGAGTAGAAAATGGCATTAGCTTAACCTTTTGCTTTTAGTTGAAGAGGTAATAAAAGAATAAAGATGCGGTAAAACGCAGGCGCGGACTGTACCACAATCTAGATGGCGCACAATCCAATTTTAGAAGAGGAAATATTCAAGTGTTGCTCGTTTTTAATGCCTCAAACACAAAAGCACAGAGCCGAAACCCTGCACTTTTTGAACACTTTTTACATTGTAAATCGAGTGATCGATTCGAGTTAGGCCACTTCCACACCATTCATTCTTGCAAGTTGAGTACACTCAGGTTTTGGCGAAAAGTCGACAATGCCTTCTCTTCCGACTTCGATATTACAGCAGTCCATAAGAATTTCTTTGAGTTTGACTCGACCACGTTGAATTCGGCTTTTGGTGCCAGACAGTGATAAACCGAGCTGGTCTGCGACGGTTTGTTGAGGCAAACCATCCAGCTCGGCAAGCACCATGGCTTGGCGGTATTTTTCTGGCAAGCAATCAAACATCGGACGCAAGCACTGGCCGATGTTCTGAAGGTTTTCGAGTTCGATAGGCAGCTCTTCTTCGACCTGATTATCTATCAGTTCTTCATAACTTCGGTGCGATCGGTAATGATCCATGATCGCGTTATGGGTGATGCGATATAACCAGCTTTTGATTTTGCTTCGCGCTTCTAACTGATCGATCTTTTGACTCGCTTTGATGTACACCTCTTGCAAAATATCATCTGCCAAATCTGGATCACCGGTCTGTTTGACAATGTAGTTTTTGAGCTGCTCTTTGTGCGCTAACCACTCTGCTAACATGCGCTTGCCTCTAAGGATTAGAAAAGTATATTTCGATAATAATGGAAATATAACTCAAAAAGCAAGCCGCATATCCTATTGCAGAGATCACGAAGCCGCTTCTATCTCACCGTCAGCTTTCACCCACGCGGCAAAGCCACCTTCTAAATTAAACACAGGACCAAGCCCCATCTCAAAGGCTTGTTTTGCTGCATAAAGGGAACGAAGCCCATGAGCACAATAGAAAACATAGGTTTTATCTTGAGCGAAGACTTTGTTATGAGCAGGACATCCAGGATCAATAAGGAATTCCAACATGCCTCTCGGACACGTAAACGCACCAGGAATAACGCCGAGTTTGCGCCTCTCGTCGGCTTCTCGAACGTCAACGAATACGTAATCTTCGTTTTCGAACAAGGCTTTTGCATCCTTAATGGATAGGTCTGCAACGCTCAATCGAGCTTCTTCTGCTAGGGCTTTGATGCCTTTAATAATGGTTTGTGCCATCGTCTTATTCTCTACTACTTAGCCAATACACGTTTATCTAAAGCAGCTTTAAGCAGCTCAAACGAGGTTTTTATTTGCTCTAAAGCACAAGCGAAGTTCATTCGGTAATAATTTTCATCCGGTTCACCAAACCAGGTTCCGGGTGTCAACGCCATTTGCGCTTCTTCCGTTAGTAGTGATTTAAGAGCAGACGCCTCCAATTCTAAGCCAGAAAAATCGAACCAAATCTGGTTAGTACCTTGTGGCAAGAATGCTTTCACTTGAGGCAAGTTGCGCTCAATAAACTCGATAATCCAATTGCGGTTGTTTTGCGTGTAGGCATGAAAACCTTCAAACCATTCTTTACCGTGTTGGTAAGCTGCAATCGTCGCGTAGGTAGTAAACGCATTGCCATGATCGATAGAAAGCGAAGCCGACGCCGCTTTGATTTTGTCGCGGAGTGCTTGGTTATCGCTGTAAATGTAGCCGTTAGATATGCTGTTCAAACCGAAGTTTTTCGCCGGAGAACCAATAATCGTTAGGCTGTTTTCGTAACTCAATGAGGTCATACTGGTAAACGTCGCGTCATCGAAGACAATATCGGCATGTACTTCATCACTGATGATCATCACCTTGTATTTCTGAGCTAAAGTCACCATGCGCTCTAGTTCTGCCTTGGTCCAAACACGCCCCACTGGGTTATGCGGATTACACAACAAAATCATTTGCACTTCGCCACTCTTTAGCTGAGTTTCAAGAAGCTCAAAGTCCATCACGTAGTGCTCGTTTTCGATCTTCATTGTATTGCCTACAACGGTTCGCCCCGCAGACTCAATCAAACGTCGGAATTGATGATAAACCGGAGTTTGAATCAACACACCCTCGCCTTCTTTGGTGAACTCACGGATAAGCAGCGCAATAGCACTCAGAACACCCGGTACTTGAACAAAGTTGTCTGAGTTAAGCTCAAGACCATGCAACTCCTTGTTCCAATCAGAAATAGATTGAAAAACCGTCTTGCTATCAAACTCGTACGAGAAGGTTTCACGGCTCACGAGTTGCTGCATGACTTGCGAAATAGGCGATGCAATTGGAAAGCCCATGTCTGCAATCCAATACGGTACGACTTGGTCTGTCCCGTACACTTGGTTGAGCATTTGGCTATCATGTTTAATGAATTTGTCTTTGATATCTGAGCGCGTTGGCTGTGGCTTGAACATGGGATTCTCCGGTCGAAATCTTTTCATACTGATAAGACGACATCGACGAACAAAAGACGCAAATTATTTTCAATTCTTTATTCAAAAGAGTGATTCAAAAACCTTTTATTGCGCTTATTCATAATCTTAGACACGAAAACGCAGAACTTATACTCTGCGTTTTGTTAGATTAGTTTGCTGATTTCACGCTTATTTGGTGTAGAAGGTGCGCTTCAATGCCATTTCTAGACCACGAACGTCGACAAGACCTTTTAGACGGCCAATGGCTGAGTAGCGGCTTAAAAGTCGTCAAGAATATCGAGCCTGAAGTGCTCTCGCTTATCGTACCAGTTATTGATGTAAAGGCATGAAGGCTATTAACATCACGATAATACGTTTTTAAATCGTGCATATCTTGTGAAATATAAGTGTCTGTTTCTGCCTCTTTAGCGTTTTGGTATTTGCTTGGAATGAGGATAATTTCTTTGTGATTTGGCTTCTAAAAGTAACTGCAAAATTAGGGCGTGATACAGCCAAGCATCAAGTAAAAAAGCACGTCTCAAACTGCTGCTTTTCTTTTGAAATCAGAGCTCTAACAAGCACATCGAAATATGCGCTTCATCTCACTTTGTCAGAACTTTGTCAGAGCTTTATCAGGGCTCATGAAACTCGCGAATCCACACATAAAACCTTCACATCACGGTCAAAATCTAGGGTCTAAAATTACCCTTGAACTCGTGTCTACGGACGAAATTTTCAATCGTTAGTTGTGGGAGGTTGCTATGGAAAAATACTGTCCAGTTTGTCAAACGGAGATGATTGATCGAAGCAATTACTTCATCTGCCCGAGAAATAATATCGGCGAGTGCGCTTATGACGGTTACGAGGATCACCACAGCCACTGCTGTCATGAGAAGCACGAAACTACACAGGAAAGAGAATTAGTCACTTTAGACTGAGCAAACTCAGAAAAGACGATGTACAAAAATGCCACTCAGATTTGAGTGGCATTTTTATATTGAAACACAGCAAAAACGAGTCGTGCTTTGCTCGATAAACTATGGGCAAATCAACGAAATACTCGCGACTGCATCACTATAGTCATCAACCTTAACTGACACGTTATAACTGTCGCCTTCGGTTGATTTATCGCACGTTACCGACACACCATACGTGCCATCTGAACTATTGAGTTGAGCATCTCCAAATGTTGCAATACCCAATTGATTTATAATGCTACTTGCAAAGCGAACGCTAATGTTATGCCCTCCATGCGTAATTACGGAGCCAGAACTATCTCGTAAGGTTACGGTTATATTTGTTGAATCCGTTATCGTGGCCGGCGTCGCACTACTCTGAACAGTATCGACTTGAGTAACAGTGAGCGGTAACGTATTTGTCAATGTTACGCCACCAAGGGTAGCACTGACTTCATAACTTCCTGCGGTAGTAGAAGTCACGGTTGCAGTGTAAGTGCCATCTCCGTTATCCACTGCCGTTCCAAAGCTCAACCCTGTATCAGAAGGGCTCAACTCTAACTCGCCATAACTTCGCGCGTAAGCACTGCCATCGTCTTTCTTTAAGGCAACCGTAATCGTTGCACTATGGTCCCCACCAACACCAAAGACAGAAACATCACTCACTATGCTGGACTGAGAGGCGCTTGGTGCAACCACTTCAAACGTTAGGTTTTGTGTCCCGATCGTCCCTGCATCATAGGTAGCGGTGGCGGTAACTTCTCCAGCAACAGTAGAGCTAATGCTACTTGTATACACGCCATTACCCGCACTCACTAAGTCAGTCTTGCTGGCAGAGCCCAAGGTAATATCAATCTCGGGGCTACCCGAAGCTGGTACAAACGCATTACCCGCATAGTCTTTCAGAGTGATGGTCAGTTGAGCGGTACTACTTCCATCTGCCGCTATGGTGGTGATATCGGCTTGAAGTGTCGACTGTGATAAATCAATCACCGCATCAAAAGTAAGATCTACGGTACCAGTCAACTGGGTACCACCAATGCTCGCACCGACGGTATAGCTACCTGCATTCGTTGTTGTAAGCTCAACAGTGTATGAGCCATCGCCGTTATCTACTTTTGATGATTCCGTTACCCCATTAGGAACAGAGAAGGATATATCCCCCGCCGACGATGTGTAATCAGCACCATTAGTGTCTTTCAACTGAACCGTTACAGTAATTTTTTCACTACCATTAGCATTCGCAGAACCTTTGTCACTACTAAATGTCGCAGCAGCTAAGTTGAGGACAGAAGAGAAGATAATGTCGATTGAATTGCTCAATCTGTCGCCACCTAAAGATGCACCAATAGTAAAGCTTCCTGAAGTCGTACTTGAGTACTTAACCGTATAGCTTCCATCGCCGTTATCTGTCGGAGAGATCTGAGTCAACCCTGCAGGTTCATCAAACGACAAGGTACCCGCAGAGCTCGTGTAGTTTTGTCCTTCAGAATCTTTAAGTTGAACCGTCACCGTAATCACTTCGCTACCATCGGCATTCGCAGAGCTTTTATCACGTGTAAACTCGGTGTTGCTGAGAGCAAGGACAGGGTTAAATTCAAAGGTAATAGAATCTACAAATTTACTCCCGTCCAATGACGCTCCAATGGTGTAAGAGCCTGACGTCGAGCTTCTGTATTTCACGGTGTAAGAGCCATCGCCATTATCTTGGCTACCGAACTTGGTTAACCCATTTGGTGTATCGAAAATTAGCGTACCGCCAGAACGGGTGTAATCATTCCCTTCTTTATCTTTCAGCTGCAAGGTCACAGAGATCACCTCAACGCCATCGGCGCTTGCCGAACTCTTATCAACAGAGAAATCAGCACTGTTGGTATCTAAGACTGGAGTAAACTCAATACCTAAGCTACTAGATAAGGCGCTACCTGCAATAGATGCGCTGATATTGAAGGTTTCTGACGCTTGACTGATGAATACCGCGGTATAACTGCCATCCTCATTATCTTGAGAAGAGACCAATTTCAGCCCAGAGTGCTCTACGAAAGTGATGTCACCACCTGACGACGTGTAATCATTTCCATCCGCATCTTTTAGCTGCACGGTCACGGTAATTTGCTCGCTACCATCCGCACTGGCTGACGCTTTATCTCGGCTAAACACTGCATTTGATAAATCAACGATTGGCACAAATTCTACTGTTGCTGAGCCTCCTAATGCATTGCCATCAATTTGTCCTGATATCACCACTTCTTGCGCTTTTGTTGAGGTCACTTTTGCGCTGTATGTACCATCCCCATTGGAAGTAATCCCAGAGATAACTACCTCTTCGGCGGGCTCAGCACTCAATGTCAGCTCACCTGAATTCGATTCACGAGCCGTACCAAACTCATCGCGTTCCTGAACGGAAATAATGATTTCTGCAACGCCATCAGCCAGAGCTTCTGTATTCTCTGCAAAAACGAACGTTTGAAGGTATTCAATCGGCAATTCAGCAAGACAGTATTCGTTGGAGCTCGGCAACTGAATATCAAAGCTTATTGCGTTATCAACGCTGGTCGTAACGGTTGTGCGTTCACCCCAGTAGTAGCGATTCTCGAAATACGAGTATGCGGAACCGATGTATTCAATCGAGTCCACGGCATCACTCTGTGTGCTGTTTCCGTCAGTGTCCGTTCTCCCCCACAAATAGTGAGAATAGTCTTGGTTGTACATCCAAAAGTAAGCGTCTGGTGCGGCTTTAAAGCGCGTAACGGCCATATCATCATCAGTACAAACCAAACGGGTCTGAACGGCTTGTTCAATCTTGTCACACAGTTGCAGCGACATAAGCGAGATATTAGTCGTGTCTGCTTTAGCGGTAAATTCTACTTGTGCCCAAGTTTGCCCACCGTAGTAATACAGGCGGTATAACCCATCTTCGACTAGATTCGAAAAAGTAATGGTATCCCCGTTCACTTCACCCGAGGTTTCATAGGAATAACCGGAATATAGGTAGTAATAACCTGAGCCGACTGTCTGAGTTTTCGTTTCATCGATTGGGCAAACTAGCGACAACCCCGTTTCCATATCAATGCGAGGAGGATTAACGATATTCAGGTTTACTTTTAATGACTTAGAAGAGTCGCCTGACACACCAAAACAAAAATCATCCAAATTGACACCCTCTGCTCCATCGGCAACCTCGATAACCTCGCCATCCACTTCTACCGAGGCGAGCAAACTATTACCTTGGCTATCGAGCAGATCAAAATTGCCCGCAAACGCAGGCACTCGATTGATGTTCAGTTTTTCTGGGTCGTCACCCCAACCAGAAGGTTTGTAAGCCCAACCACCGCCAGCTTTAGCAAAAGAGAGACGCAATTTTTGATTGTTAGGATCGCCGTTTGCGTCCACAACATCGACATCGAGTTTACAGCGGTCTTGGCCGTACCAATCCAGATTGTAGTAAGAAAGGTGGGTGATTGGTTTCGATACCGTAAAGGTGCCTTCGTTTTCTTGTTCAATAACGGCATCACCTTCGTAACGCCATTTACCCGTAGAGTCGGTATAACTCCAAATAGGGATCGTGCCATCGTCCAACGCCAGAGGGTCACCGGTTTGCGGATTCACCGTGGATTTTGGTACTTCAAACTCCAAAGTTACGCCTTCTCCATCAAACGATGACACTTTGTTACCACCCTCATCGCCAATCTCAATCGCGACAAAGCCAGCAGAAATAAAGGTCACACTATCTGGAGAGGTAATATCACTAGGTAGCTCGCCATCAAAGCCGTCTGGCGATAAACCCCCAGGGAAGAGATACAACGGATTATTCTCATCATCCGCTAACCCTTTGGGATCCGCAGAGAAAAGCATCATCGAGACAGAAACATCCCCAGCCGGAGTAAAAGGTTGTCCGTCTTCACCAATAAATCCAGTACCAGCAGGAATCGACAGCCTAGCGGTCGCGCCATCAAGTATTTTCCCTCCGTCCGTGCTGTCATCTTTGATAACGGTCGCCACATTCACAGAAGAGCTTGTCACGTGGCCATCTAACTCAACGTGTTCTTCAGCAAATGTGGTGGCCTCTTCCGCCTTTTCTGACTTAGGTACGATCTCAATCCAGTAATTATCAGACATGGTGGTTTGGGTAAGATCAAACACTTGAGAGTTAGAGAAAAACCCCTCACCTCTCACAATCACCGTCATCTTAGCCACGCCACCGTTCACATCACTGGCGCTATCGACGTCGAACGTGAATGGCACAATGCCAGATTCAGGCACTACAACGACGTTACTTTGGAATGCACCTCCTTCATGAAAACCAGCTACTTCTCTTCCAAGAACATCCTCAACGCTAACCGAAAATGTCTCATTCTGGTTTTCAACATCAAATACAAACAGCAGTTCAAGATTAGAAATTTCTGTCTCATCAACTCTATTGGAGACATTAAGTGATAAGCTTTGTTGGTGAGAAATTTGAGACGTTAATGACGTAGTTGTTTCAGTGGTAGAGTCATTACAGCCAAAAATAGTAAGTAAAGACATTATTCCTATCAGGCAATACAACCACGCCCTTTTGTACGAGTTGATGATAACCATAACCTAGCCTTTATATTTATATGAAACACAATACATATAAATAGCAGCTAACTAATACACCTGCATGATGTATGGATAAAATCATACTCAGAGCACATTTGGATGAAACGAATGCTTTGGCATTCATTGCCTACTTCCCATCGAGATAAACCTAATAAAAAAGCACCACATCTTTCGACATCGTGCTTTTGGGAGGAAATTCGGTTTTGGTTTACAGCACGGCTTTGCGACTTGGTAAGAATACTTCACCTAGCATGCAGCGTACAGAGCCGCCGCCAATAGATTCGATCGTCGAAACATCAAATGGCAGTAATTTACCGTGTGTTGCCAGTTGGTTTCTCTGTGCTGGTGAAAACGCATCATAGGCGGATTGAGACATCGCAATCACCTTGTCGCCTCGTACGGTTTCCAACTGCAGAATGTTGCCGCAAAACTGGTTCATCTGTTCAAGGGAAATTGAGATGACCTGTTTGTCTTTTGCTAGTGACTTAAGCACAAAACGACGTTCGAACTCCGGGATTACTTCATCACAAATTACGCAGAACTGCTCACCCACCGCCATCATTACGTTGGTATGGTAAATCGGTGCACCTGACGGCAAACGGGTTTGGAAAGAAATCACGCGGTCGTAACCGATACGTTTGGCGTAGTCTTCTAACACTAGTCGGTCACAACGTTGTGAAAGCGCGGCGTACACGGTTTTGTTGAAGTGATCGAACACCATCACGCCTGTGCTCTCTAAGTAGGCTTCTTCATTCAGGTATTCGGTTAGTGAGTCTTGTTGATGAACTTCGCGACCGGCTTGTACTAACGCCGCCACCAGCGCACCTGGACGAACTTCATGCTGACGGTTCTCACACGCCATTGGGAAAGTATACAAAGTGCCTTCTGGGGTCGTGCTGAACCAGTTATTTGGGAACACCGCATCTGGTGTGGTGATGTCAGATTGAGGGTAATCAAACTCTACTACTTGTACGCCTTCTTTACGCAATGTCTCAACCATCGCGGAAAATTCAGCCATGGTGTTATGTGAGACTTCTTCTTGAGTCAGAGAAACTTGGTGTTGAAACTCGTTGTCTTGCGCGGTTTCTTCATTAAAACGAAACTCTTTCGGCGGCACCATCACAACGCAATTTGCGGTATGACGCAGAGCACTTTGCGTGCTTTCTTCTTTTCCATGTGCATTCTGAGGCACTGATTCGTGTAGTAGCATCCAATTCATTCCTTTTGACTAGAATGATGAGATTGTAAAATTATTGTTAACTGTGGTTTTGCTGTTTTTAATAATAATTTCATCAGCCAAAAGCAATATTTACTGGAAATATCCATATTAACCAGAATTTTTATTGTCACTTTGCAGATTTACTGTTTTATGGCGTGTGAATGACATTCTCAAGAATAATGCACTAGTGAATTCTTTATAACCAACT
>BCQL01000082.1_pt1 | contig 12921 bp, 11 predicted proteins | sample 1008151 | NCBI WGS metagenome assembly BCQL01 (sample SAMD00035459, study PRJDB4067) | museum specimen metagenome | biome: marine biome; feature: sea shore; material: organic material | host: Otohimella japonica | place: Japan:Kanagawa | collected 1927
TCGACTTCAAAGCGTTTGATAGCCTCAACACATCGATGCTTTAACGCAGCCAAGTTTGTCATCTCAACTGATTTTCTGATTGAAATAACCAATGAAAAACAGTCTGTTGCCGCTTCCATTAACGGGTTTTTAAATATAGATACCTTTGCATTACTAGGAATACTGCTTGCAACAGGCTCAACAGACATAACTGTTTTGTCTGGATCATTATCTACTTGAGTATTATTTGAGGCATCACGCCCTAATCGACCAGGACGTGGTTTTATAATGGTTTCGTCCATTGAAACTCTTCCTTTTAAAAGTTAAGTTCTTATTGCCCACAGGCTTAGTTGTAACTCGGGGTAATTTCCAGACAAGTGAATAGCAATACCACCACTTGAATGAAGCTTTGCCCAATGCTCGCCATGTTTATTTAATTCAAAATAATGAAAACCTGCATGGTAAGGAATTTGACGCGGTGCCGTTGGTAAGTTACTGATTGTAATACCTGGGATTTGATTGTTTACTAAATCTCGGATTGTCTCAACACTACCTATTTTAATTTGAGAAGGTAGTATCTTACGAAGCTCTTCGTGGGGGACACTCGCCTTAATAGCCAATACAAATTGACCCGAGCTAAGTACCGATTTGTCTTTGAGTGCACCAAAAGAAATACCAAACTTGCTTTGCTCTAGCTTTATTTCTGTTGCAGTTTGCTCGATTACATGACTTAAAGATTGATATAAAAAGTTTACTACTTCGCTAAATACAGGGCCTAAATTTTTATGATCGTACTTAGGTAATTTAGGTACTCTTTTGTTTACTGTACTAAAAGTAGAGAGTTCACCAGCAAGCTCTATTAAACGTGTATAAAGAATATTTGGATGAAGGTTATTAACTGATAATAAGTTTTCAAAAACAGCGTCATACTTATTTAACGTTTGCAGCATAATAAAATCAGCTACAGATGTGCTTCCCGCATAGCCTTGGCACAACCTAACAGCGATACTTTCTGAGCGCTGCTTTATCATTGAGCCAATTTCTCTGACTAGACCAAGTAATGGCTTACACTGACCTACTTTTAATGAAGCTGGAATATACTTTGAATCGAGCTTAATTTGCCCTTCGCTACTTACTTCAACAATGCGTGCTAATGGCAATAATATATAGCCGGCGTGATCGTCTGATGACAATACTAGCTTACTAAATACCTTAGCTACTTGAATAATTTCTTGAGCTTGCGCACCTAAAGAGTCATCGCTTACTGATAAGTCATTAAGTTTATAACGCGTAACAATATCTTCATCTAAAGATGAAATATTAATACCACTGGCTTTTAGTGCAGGAACCGCTAAATAAACTATTTCATCATAAACATCTTTACCAACCACTAAAGGCTCAGGTAAAGAGGTTGATTGAGGCATATCGATGGGTAGCAAATCAGGAGTAATAGCTGATAACGACTCAATTGCAAATTGGCCTGAGCTTAATAGTTGAGTGTCGATACTTATATCAAGTATGCCCCAAGGATCTGCTAAATTCCCATTGCAAATTTGCTTTATTAAATGCGAAAAATGCTTATCTGACTGCTGAAAGTGTTGCGGCCTTAAGAACATTCCTTCGGTCCAGGCAACACGAGTGTTATCACTCATTGTACAAATCCTTTTTTATTGCTCTCTCATGTATGTAGCAATTGCTTCAACATTTACATCTATATCGTCATAGCCTGTAGGGTCAACTTCAATTACAGCTCTCCATCGTGCTTGGTCGATATCTCTGTACGCAACAACAACTCCAACATATCGCGTATTGCGGTTTAAGCTCATTTTGTATTCTTGAACAGAGTTTGGCTGTAATTCTAATTCATCTTTTTTTAATAAGTCTGGGCCTAATAGTTTTTCAGGTGTTTCGTATAGGCTAAAAAAATCCTGCGTATCAAAAATTGTTCTTGAGCTAAGCTCAAAAATTTTCATTACTACCGGTGAAGGCCTATCCGAAGTGTCCGGATTAACATTTTTAGACACATTGATTTTTAGATCTGTAGAAGGAGGTACAAACTTGTTAACAGTTGAACAACCCATGGCTAAAAACAGTAAACTGAAACTCATTAAAAAGAGCTTAAACTTGTTCATTATCTACTTTCCTTTCTAGAACGATTCTTTAATTCTATCGTTATATGCTTTTAAGAAATCATCTGACAATGCCATAGCTCCCTTACTATTTACATCATGAGATAACTCATCATATAAATTTTGGTATAGCTTCCAGCACTTAGCCTCTGTTTGACCAGGGATGATTTTTAATACGTTAGAATTATCATTTATTTGTTGATTTATGTGTTGGGGAGAAACTTGCTCTAACATCCCTTTTAATACGCCATCAGCTCCTGCTAATAAAGCATGTTCATGTCTTCGAGTGTCAACAAAGCTTTCTTTGATTGATTCTCGAGACGACAGGAAGCTTGCACTATTTCTGATGAATAAATTCTGAATAACATCATCAATATCTGCCGAAAACTTAATTGGGTTATTTTGTTGAGTTTGAAACATTGTTTGGTTTAAACGCAATTGGTTTTTCACAAGTGCTCTTTGACGAAGAGACTCCATCAACTCTGTGAGTAATAAATTTAACCCTTGGCCCATTTCAAACCAAAGTTCTTGCGAGTTTAACGAATTTTGTAACTCAGCTTTAATCCCTAACCCGTTCAAAAAAGCATCGGTTAACGCAGTATCTTCACTCGGTGATATTGAATTCTTTTGCGCAGCAGGCTTATGAACAGGCTTTACAGCTTGAGGTTTGCTTACAGGTGTATCAAGTACCGCAGCCTCAACTGAAACTTGTTGTTTAACAGGCTGTTTTGGCTGTGGCTTACTTACAACTGGTGCTGGTTGAGTTACCGCCTCCGGGTTCATTAAGTGAGCAAGCTCATCCCAGTTCTCAGGTATTTGGTTTGCTGAATTATCATCACTGGCCTGAGTCATAGAAACTGCAGGCATAGATTCATCCATTATTGATTCATTAAAATACTGCTCTGCCTCTGAAAAACGCTCAGTAGGGTGCTGATAAGCGCTTTCTGGCTCTTTGCTCAAACTAGCAGCTGCACTTAAATTACCATAATCGGTCTCAGGAGCTTTTTCGTTGGTAGCTAATTTCACTTCTACTTGAAAATCACCCACAGTAATTGTGTCACTATCAGACAAGCGTTGTTTATTACCTTGGCCTAATGGAGCTACGCCAAAATTTACAAAAGTACCATTTGTAGATGTATCGTAAACATAAAAAGAATCGCCCTCTTTAACTATGCGCCCGTGCTTACTAGAAATGATTTTTTCGGGATCAGGAAAGTGCCAATCACATGCTTCTGAACGGCCAAATATTAGAGAGTCTTTTACTGTTTTAGTGGCTTCAATTTCTGGAGAGAGTCTATGATAACTAGTGATGTTTAGTATCAGTTCCATTTGATAAGTTAGTCCCATAAATCTACATTTTTATTAGGATAAAGTAGAAGAGAAACTATTGTCAACATTGAAATTAATATATAAAAATATACTCAGTCTTTTAAAAGCATAAATCCAAATAATTTAAATTAATCAAAACCGCTTTAAAAAAGCCCTTTCACAGCTTAAAAAACATATTTTGTATGTTCCGATTTAAAAAATTACTATTTATTAATTTTCACAACACATTATTCATTTTAAATACCTTAAAGTGTTACAAAACAATGCCTGTAGACTTACGCTGTTTATAAAAACAAATAGCAATTAAACGATATTTCAATAATTAATATAAAAGCTCTAAATTTTTTAAAGTTTTGTACGAAAGTTCTGCTATAGAAACATTGCTAAGTTGGCTGATTTTTGTAAAAATACAGCGCTTATCAAAGGGAGAATTGATAAAAATAAAAAACTCACCTTTGCGATTATTTTAATATACACAATAAAAGGATTTATAATGAGCGGTGTCAACAGTTCTAATGATAAAACGCAGATAGCTTCGCTTGACTCAAATCTTCGCACGCCAAAAGCAATAAATAAATTAAACCTTGTAGGTAAAAAAATATCAGACCGCTACTTAGTTGAAGAACTTATTGGCCAAGGTGGTATGTGTTACATTTATCGAGCCAGAGATTTATTTTTAGAAAGTGCGAGTCGCCCTGAAGTTTTTGTAGCGATTAAAGTATTGTTAGAAGAGTTTTCTCACTCTGAAGAAGCTATTTCACTTCTTAAAGATGAAACAACTAAAACACAACAGCTCTCTCACCCTAATATTGTAAAAGTATATTCTGCAGGATCTGATAACGATTTACATTATGTAACCATGGAATTAGTAGAAGGCGAAACGCTTGAGCAAATAATCAAGCGCAATAAACCCTCTGGAATGGCTTTCAAAAAAGCGAATGTAATTCTTAGCCAACTTGCTGATGCATTAATTTATGCTCACTCTCGTGGCGTTATTCATAACGATTTAAAACCATCGAATATAATTTTCGATTCTAATGGTAGCCTTAAGGTACTCGACTTTGGTATTGCAAAACATAAAACCATTGAAGATGCCTATGCAGTTAAAAGCGAATCAAGCTTAGGTACTGTAGGGGGCTATACACCAACCTATGCAAGCCCTGAACAACTTAAAGGTGCTGCAGCATCTGTCAAAGATGACGTTTTTTCTTATGCGTGTATTGCACTAGAATTATTAAGTAGCAAACATCCATATAATCGTGTTGCAGCAGATACACTCCCTAAAGATACATCGGCAAAACGCCCTAGTAACTGCCCTTTATGGCTGTGGGGCACGCTTAATAAAGCAGTTTCTTTAGATGCAGCAAAAAGAACTGATTCGTTAAAGCCCGTTTTAGCTAAGCTTCAAAGTAACTTTAAACCAGCAATAGCGCTTGTTGCCAGTACTGTCGTGTTAGCTCTTTTAGCTGGCCAGTACTACCTCACAAATACAAATAATATAAAGCAGCTTGAAGCTAAGTTAGATAATGCAAAAGCAATAAACCAACAAGTAGAAACATGGATGTCTTGGAATGGACCGGAGATTTTAAATAAACTTGCAGAAATCCCCCCGCAATACGAGGTATTAAAACAAGGTTTATTAAGATCAAATCAAGCTAATATCTTGCAGAGTTTTGATTACAGAGCTAACCAAATCAATACAAGCGCTAATAAGTTTAAAGACTTTGATGAAACTATTAATGTTTATAGTAAAGCATTAGAGTATTACCCTGATTCAGAAAAGCTATCTGTACAACTCGAAAGTATTTTAAGAGAACGCCAATCAATAATTTCGGATATTACTTCTCGTATTGATTTGTTACTTGAGCAATCTCGCTATAGTGAACTTGACAATAATAGTATTCCACAATTAATCAATGATTTAAGCGTAGTAGATAGTACCTACGTTTATCGTCCGTCTGAAATACATTTTGATAATTACAAACTTGCCTTAGATAAAGCTATTGAAGAAGATGATGTGATCACGCAAAAATCTTTACTTAATGTTGGTAAAGCTATTTTCACTAATAATCAAAAAAATGAACTTGGTTTCGCAAACCTTCTTAAAAGAGAGTCGGCGATAGATGCTTTAACGCTCTACCAAAAGAAAATTAACCTAGGTGAACAAGCTGATTTTCCAACTGAAGATGCCGTTGTATTTTACGGCCCAAGATTTGACAGATACACACAAAAACTAGAGACAATTGAAGAGTATAAAGATTTATTAGACTTTGAAGAGTTAATCAATACTGAGTCTGCAGCGTTACCTAAGGACTTTTCTTTATTGGTTTCTTTAAAACAAGAATTATCTAGACGCTACATCACTATGGCAAATACATTAATGAAAAGAAAGATGTACCGCACAGCAGAACAACTAGTTGAAAGAAGCGAAGCTATTACTCAGTCTCTTGATAATGTAATGCTTTAAACAACTGTTTTTATTTGGTGAGTATCACCAAATAACTAAAAATAACGATATATATTAAACTAACAAACGTTTTGTTTTAACAAACGAAGGTCAAGGACGACGAGTTGAGCGATCATTTTGCATAAACTCCTCCAAGATTTTTCGTAATTATTACTATTTAAATGAGTTTATGGAGTACCTATGAAAAAGATAAGCGCACTAGCAGCACTATTAATACTAAGTGGTTGTTCTACTACATCGTCAGTAGACGAAACGCAGCAAACGGCAAAAGAAGAAGCAGTTCAAGTACAAGAAGAAATTGTTGAAGCTGTAGCACCTATTTCATTAACTGTAATCACTAACCCTAGTGATGCACGCGTACGCATAATGAACATAAAGCCTGTATACGAAGACGCTATTGAGCTGAAAGAAGGTGAATACGACGTTGAAGTAAGCAAACCTGGCTACCTAACTTACCGCAAGTGGATTGCTGTAGATAAAAAGACTATTTTAACTGTAAATTTAGATGAAGTAGCAGCAACTGAAGCGGCTAACTAAACACTAAATAGAATTTTGAATTATGCCTTTAAACCTCGTTTTAAAGGCATAATTTTAGCTACCTATCAAAAAATACAATACACCACCTGCCCCACTTATATTTAAAATAATACACAACCACAACACACTTATAAAACGACGTTTTTGCGATTTATGCCTAAGCCATTGCTGTGCAATGAGCGCACCGGGCCAGCCGCCAAATAATGATAATAACTGGAGTGTTCGCTCGCTCGTGCGGTTAACTTTTTTATGCGTTGATTGTTTAGCTTGTCGCTTATCCCATGCGTACATTATAAAAGTGATTAGGCTCAGAGAGCTTATATAACCTGGTACATAAATAGGTATGTAAATAGGCAAGTACTGAGATAGATACGCAAGCCAAATTATTGCTAAATAAAGCAGTGAGAACGTGATTAATGTTTTCTTTATCAATTAATGTTCGCCTATACTAAAAGCTGTTAAACCAAAATAATAAGAGCCAAATTATGACATATTTTAAAGCGCTATTCTTAGTATTATGCTTATACACAATTAGCAGCTATGCATCCGATACCCCAACCAACCTTGATAAAGAACTTGCCGTATTTAAGCCTTATTTAGGCACTTGGCAGGCCGACTTTAAAGTGCCTGAAGGTGCCAAACCAGTACAAGATGTTGGTCGATGGGAGCGGGCATTAAATGGTAAAGCTATACATACCAAGCACTCTATTAATGAAGGCGAATATGGTGGTGAATCGATGATTTTTTACGACAGTAAAAAAGAGTCATTAGTGTTTTACTATTTCACTACCGCAGGGTTTTACACAAAAGGCACCATGAAAGTGCTCAGCCCTACTCAATTTGTAGCCTATGAAGACGTGACAGGCAGTCAAGATGGTATTACTAAGGTTAAGTCGATGAGCGAGTTAAAAGACGATACATTTATAGTCTCAACCTCATATTTAAAAAAGGGTGAATGGACTAAGCCCGAGCAGCGTATTTATACTCGCAGTACAAAAACCGTTAAATTTAAATAACTTTGCATTTAAAACACAAAAAGGCAGCCTAGGCTGCCTTTGTTATTTATAAAACTGCTATTATTTAGCGAACTTTTTAAATGGTTCGTCAACTGGTGTATCAGCAAGGTGATTTGTGTAATTGCTCATTACTTTTTGCGATAAACCAACAATAATTTCTAGTAGTTGTTGCTTAGCGTAACCTGCTGCAAAAAACTTCTCAATTTGCTCATCGCTAATTACGCCGCGATCGCGTGTCATTGCAAGCGTTGTTTCACGTAGTGTTTCAAGTTTTGCATCTGCTAGTGGTGTTTTGTTTACTAGTGCATCAACAATACCTTGGTCAACTTTCATTGAAGCGGCAATTGCGCTGTGCGCTGGTACACAGTAATGACACTCGTGCTCAACGTTAATTGTTTGCCATACTACTGTTAGCTCTTCTGCATTAAACGATGTTTTTTGAAATAAGTCGTGCAGTACTTGGTAGCCTTTAAGTAGCGTAGGCGCTTCTGCCATTACTGCGTGAAGGTTAGGCACCATGCCAAATGCTGCTACTGAATCAGCCATAAGCGATTTTGATTCTTCAGGTGCGTTGTCTTGAGTATATAACGTAAATTCTGCCATGTTCTGCTCCAATAAATTAATGTGTTTGAGTAACTTCGAGACACATACTATTTGATTTTGAGCGACTGTTCAAGTTAAAATTGAGCATACGTTCAAAATAGTTGAGATTAAAATGGCTAACAAAGTTAAATTTGAACGCGAGAATGTAATTCGCGTTGCAAGCCAATTGTTTTGGGAAAAGGGGTTTACAGCAACCTCAACCCGCGATTTACAAGAAGCAATTAATATGCGCCCAGGCAGTATTTATGCGGCGTTTGGCTCTAAAGAAGGCTTATATAGTGAGTCTTTAAAAGACTACACCGTACAGATGAAAAGCCAAATTGACGGGTTTTTAGCAAGCTCTGACACTGTTATAGGTGGTTTGCGTGCGTTTGTAGAAAACGTAATAATTAAAACCAAAGACTGTAGCCCAAGTGCTATTTGTATGTTGGTAAAAGCAAACAGTGAATTTGCAGAAAAAGATGCCTCTTTATATGAACTGAGTTTAGATTTATCGGCAAAGTTTGAAGCTTACCTAACAACCTTGTTTGCTCAAGCTATTAAAAATAATGAGCTTAGTAGTAATCTTACGGCACTTGAATATGCGCAGTTTTTTCAGGTGCAATTTACTGGGCTACGTGGCTACTTTAACCGCCCAGGGGTTGAGCAATTAGCGCAGCCGATGATCAATCAAATGTTTGCCTTGATCAAAAAGCTATAACTTTTCGCATTACTCACAGCTAAAAAAGTCTCAACAAAAAAAGCGGCTAATTCATACTGAATTAGCCGCTTTTTTATATCTTACTTTTTTACGTTTTAAGCTTATTAAGCTCGCTATCTTGTTGCGCTACCAATGCATTAAGCGCTTCGCTGCTATCGCCCGCTTGGGTAGATAAATCAGCAAGCTGCGATGCCGCATCAGAGATAAGCGTTAGGTTACGGTTTATTTCTTCGGTTACTAAGCTTTGCTCTTCAGCTGCGGTGGCAATGTGCGTAATTTGATTAGTAATTCCGTCTACTTTTACTACCACGCTATGCAGAGCATCAAAGGCAACTGAGGTTTCGTCTACTGCGCTTTCAGCGCGTACTACGCCTTTTTCAATTACGGTAGATGCATTACCTACTTCTAACAATAAGCTATCAATAAGTTGGCTAATATCATCGGTAGATGAACGGGTTTTAGAAGCAAGTGCTCGTACTTCATCGGCAACAACCGCAAAACCTCGGCCATGCTCGCCAGCACGTGCTGCTTCAATGGCTGCATTCAGTGCAAGTAAGTTTGTTTGCTCTGAAATCGTTCTGATTACATCTAAAATTTGTGTAATGTCTTTACTACGCGACGCCACTTTTTCAACAGCTTGGTTAGCTTCTTTTATTTCTTCAGACATGGTTTTAACTTGGCTCATAGCCGATGACAAGCTCGACTCACTACTTACCACTAAACCATTTATTTCATCCGCTTGTTGAGCTGATTGCTCAGAGGCTCTTGCAACTTCAAGTGCAGTAGCGCTCATTTCATTCATGGCGGTTACCACGCTTTCAATTTCTTGAAATTGTGATTGCACGTTGTGCTTGGTATCAATAGCAATATGCTGCGCTATTTCGCCTTGATGCTTAGTTTGCGATGAAACATCTTTTAGCTCTGCAATTAAGCCTCGTAATTTAGTTAAAAAGGCATTAAACCCACCAGCAAGAGCAATAAGTTCAGCATGAGTATCAACGTGGAGTGTGTGTGTCAAGTCGCCCTCAGAGCTGGCTAGGTTATCTACACGCTGTTGAATTTGCTCAAGAGGAGCAACCACGCTGCCCACCACAATTTTCATAATTATAAATGCGATTAGCGCTATTACAGCACCTGTAATTAAGATCATCACACCTAAGTAGCTTGCTGTATCATCCATTCCTTTAGCAAGAGCATCAGGTCCTTCAAGCGCTAAATTAGTAGGTACTTCAATAAGTAAAGACCACTGAGTATTCGCAAGTTTAATATTTATAGGGTAATTAACTAAATACTCTGACGACATTTTAAAAATGCCTTTTTGACCTTTGAATCTTTCGGCTTCTTTAAAAGTAGCGGAACTAACAGCCTCTTTAAATGGGCGCCCTAATTTAGATTTATAATGGCTACTGCCCACCACTAAACCTATGTCGCTCAAAAGCGTTACTTTTGCTTGCCCGTTATATAACTCGCTAGACAATTGCTCGGTCATTACTTGAAAGGTAGGTAGGGTTAAATCAGCACCAGCTAAACCTATAAACTGGCCCGATTTTAATATCGGCACAGTTAACGAGGTCAACATTACTGAATCGCCCGATGGGATTTCGTATAAGTAAGGTTCCATAATACACGGCTTTAACGTGTCTTTTGCACATAAGTACCAATGCGCTTCGCGAATACCAAACTCGTTTAATGAGGTTATATATTTATCGGCTGCGTTGGCTACTTTTTGCTGCTCAATGGCGCCGTTTTGATCGCGAGTAATATACACCTCTAAGGTGCCATCGCCAGTAACTGAGTGTTTATACCCTTGCTTAAAGCTCGAATCTTGCCCATCAAAAGCATTTGGCTCAAATTGCGAATATATAGAAGAAAGCAACGTATTTTGCTCTAACATCGAACGGTTAATGCTCACAACCGTATCGCGATCTAAATTTTGACTTTGTGCAGCATCGCCTAACAAAGCGGCTAATGAATAAGGTACGCGATAGGCTTCGTTAATAAAGCCTGCTATTTTTTCACCATAAGCGGCTGCATTTGAATTAAGTTTATGCTCAACCTCGGCAACAATGTACCCTTCTGATTTAACAGCTAAGTCTTTGTTACTTGATGATAATTGCCACCACAACGTAACCGACAATACTATTACTGTTAATAATATACTTGAGACTGTAAGCCACAGTAATTTTTTTGCTAGCGATAATTCCCGCATTCATTTCACCCTTTAATTTAAACTACGGCTACAGTTTAGTAGATCTGAGAAATGAAGCTATGAATATCGCTAAGAAAATTAAATCTAATACAAACGTTTAGCTTTTATTTTTGGTTAAAAAGGCAGTGGCTATAGAGGCCAAAATAAGCAAAATTACGCTCACCCATAAACACGCTACAAAACCATAAACCTGAAACACCCACCCCGAAAGCACGGTGCCCACTAAACGCCCCATTGCATTGGCCATATAATAAAAGCCAACATCAAGCGATACACCATCGCTTTTAGCAAAGCTGACAATTAAATAACTATGTACTGATGAGTTAACGGCAAATACACCGCCAAAAATAAGTAAACCTATAATTAAGGTAGCATGCACAGCAACATCAAATTGCATAAGTAGTGCTAAAAGTGCAGTTACACCACTTAATAGCAACACCCATAAATACGCATGTTTAACAGTATCAACGTTTGAATTACTCGTACCTGTAATACGCGGCGCTTGCGATTGCACGCCACCATAGCCAATCACCCAAAGTGCCATAAAGCCACTAACCCACCAAAAGTTCCAGTTAAACTGCTGGGCTAAATAAATAGGTAAAGCCACCACAAACCACACATCACGCGCGGCAAACAAACATAACCGTGCTGCACTTAATAAATTTATTGCACGGGATTTAGAAAAAAGCTCTTTAAACTTGGGCTTATTTTTAGCTTTACCCATGTCGCCTTTTAAAAATACAACGCTAATCATCCACGCAATAGTAAGTAGTATAATAAGTGCTTTTAAAGCACCTACAAAACCCAGTACCGTAAGGAGTAAACCACCTAAAAAGAAGCCGACCCCTTTTAACGCATTTTTAGAGCCCGTTAAAATAGCCACCCATTTGTAAAGCTGGCCTTGGCCGCTTTCTCCCTCGGGCACTAAATGTTTAATGGCGCTTTTGGCACTCATTTTATTTAAATCTTTGGCTATACCGCTAAGCGCTTGCGCCGCCATAACATAAGCCACTGTAAGCCACTCACTTGGCGCGCATAACATGGCAAGCGCCATTATTTGCAGCGCCAAGCCAAAGTTCATGGTTTTATTAAGGCCTAAATGAGCCCCAAGCCAACCGCCCACTAAATTGGTGATCACACCAAAAATTTCGTAAAACAAAAACAGCATGGCAATGGCCAGTGCACCATACCCTAACTGATGAAAATGCAGCACTACTAACATACGGAGTGCGCCATCGGTTAAGGTAAATGCCCAGTAATTACCGGTAATAATTAAATACTGTTTTATTGCTGTAGGTAAATTAGCAAGTTGCTCAAACATGGGTAAAGCCCTTTAAACCTTATAAATGGTTAAACCAAGTCGCTTTTAGCAACTTTAAGCATAAGCTCGGCGGTACGATTAGCGTAGCCCCATTCGTTATCGTACCAAGCGTATAATTTAAGCTGGGTATTATTAATAACCATGGTAGATAGCGCATCAATAATGCTACTACGCGGGTCGGTTTTGTAATCAATCGATACCAGCGGTTTTTCTTCGTAACCTAATACACCTGCAAGCTCGTTTTTAGACGCTTGAGCAAACCATTCATTCACCTCAGTTGCAGTTACACCACGCTCAAGCTCAAATACACAGTCGGTAATTGATGCGTTAGTTAAAGGTACCCGCACGGCATGGCCATTTAACTTTCCTTTTAGCTCTGGGAATATATGCGTAATGGCTGTTGCACTACCTGTTGTGGTGGGTATTAAACTCGTACCGCACGAACGAGCACGGCGTAAGTCTTTATGTGGCGCATCAATAATAGTTTGAGTATTGGTAATATCGTGAATAGTGGTCATTGAGCCGTGCTTAATGCCTACTTTTTCTTGCAGTACTTTTACAATAGGCGCTAAACAGTTAGTCGTACACGAAGCCGCAGTCACAATTTTGTGCTCATCTGGGTTATATAAAT
>BCQL01000083.1_pt1 | contig 12882 bp, 4 predicted proteins | sample 1008151 | NCBI WGS metagenome assembly BCQL01 (sample SAMD00035459, study PRJDB4067) | museum specimen metagenome | biome: marine biome; feature: sea shore; material: organic material | host: Otohimella japonica | place: Japan:Kanagawa | collected 1927
TGGAAGTCACCAAAGTACTTCGTGATCGCCGCCGTCAGCGTCGTCTTGCCGTGGTCAACATGGCCAATCGTACCAATGTTCACATGCGGCTTGTTACGTTCAAACTTTTCCTTCGCCATGGAGTGGCTCCTTCATTTTTCAGTTCGGTGCGCAAAGATGCGCACCCTACGGGTGGGATGTAGGGTGCGCGGTCGCCGCGCACCGATTTACGCGTATTTCGCCTGAATCTCTTCAGAGATGTTGCTTGGTACCGGATCATAGTGATCAAACTGCATCGAGAACTGCGCACGGCCCGACGACATGGACCGCAGCGTGTTGATGTAGCCAAACATATTCGCCAGCGGCACCATCGCATCAATCGCGATGGCGTTGCCGCGTGTGTCCTGACCCTGCACCTGACCCCGACGTGATGTCAGGTCACCGATAATCCCACCGGTATACTCATCTGGTGTGATCACCTCGACCTTCATGATCGGCTCAAGCAGTTTCGCCCCCGCTTTGCGCATACCCTCACGCATGCACATGCGTGCCGCGATCTCGAACGCGAGGATGGAGCTGTCCACATCGTGGAACTTCCCGTCGAGCAGTTCCACCTTGAAGTCGATCACCGGGAAACCCGCCAAAGGCCCACTGTCCATGACGGACTTGATGCCTTTTTCAACGCCGGGGACGTATTCCTTGGGCACGGCACCACCGACGATCTTGGACTCGAATGAATAACCTTCACCCGGCTCAGTCGGGATAATGTTCAGCTTCACCTCACCGAACTGACCGGAGCCACCAGACTGTTTCTTGTGGGTGTAGCTATGCTCGACCGCGTGACCGATGGTTTCACGGTACGCCACCTGTGGGGCACCGATGTTGGCTTCAACCTTGAACTCGCGCTTCATGCGATCAACCAGAATGTCGAGGTGCAGTTCGCCCATGCCCTTCATGATGGTCTGACCGGATTCCAGATCAGTTTCCACCCGGAACGACGGATCCTCGGCAGACAGACGCTGCAGCGCAATCCCCATCTTTTCCTGATCTCCCTTTGTCTTTGGTTCAACGGCGATTTCGATCACGGGATCGGGGAACGTCATTGTTTCAAGGACAACGGGATCCTGCGGATCACAGATCGTGTCGCCGGTGGTGGTGTTCTTCAACCCCCCCAACGCAATGATGTCGCCGGCGAATGCCTCGTCGATCTCTTCACGATTGTTGGAGTGCATCATCATCATGCGGACCACACGCTCTTTGTTCCCCTTGGTGGAGTTGAGCATCGTGTCACCCTTGTTGAGCTTACCGGAATAAATCCGGGTAAACGTCAGAGAGCCCACAAATGGGTCGTTCATGATTTTGAACGCAAGACCGGAGAACGCCATGTCGTCATCTGCACGACGGGCGATGTCACGAACTTCATCCTCGTCGCCGGGCTTGAAGCCCATGTAATCAATGACGTCGAGCGGGCTTGGCAGATAGTCCACAACAGCGTTCAGCAGGGGCTGCACACCCTTGTTCTTGAACGCAGAGCCACCCAGAACCGGCACAAAGGCCATGGAAAGCGTCGCCTTGCGGATCAGCGCGCGCAGTGTCTTCACGTCTGGCTCGTTGCCCTCAAGATATTCCATCATGGCGTCGTCATCCTGCTCAACCGCAGCTTCGACCAGCTTGTTGCGCCACTCGTCGGCCTGATCCTTCAGGCTGTCACGAATTGGGGCTTTAACCCAGGATGCGCCCAGGTCTTCGCCCTGCCACAGCCACTCTTCCATGGTGACCAGATCAATCAGACCTTCCAGCTCGGTTTCGGCACCAATGGGAAATGCGACCGGAATAGCGCGCGCACCTGTGCGGTCCTCGACCATGGCGACACAGTTGAAAAAGTCAGCACCGATCTTGTCCATCTTGTTGACGAACACCATACGCGGCACCTTGTAGCGGTCGGCCTGACGCCACACTGTTTCTGTCTGCGGCTCAACACCGGCGTTGGCGTCAAGGACACAAACGGCACCGTCAAGCACGGCCAATGAACGCTCAACCTCGATGGTAAAGTCAACGTGGCCGGGAGTGTCGATGATGTTCAAACGGTGCTTAGGGCTGTCAGGCTCTGTGCCGTTTTCGGTACGTTCCCAGAAAGTGGTTGTCGCAGCAGAGGTGATCGTGATGCCACGCTCTTGTTCCTGCTCCATCCAGTCCATGGTCGCGGCACCATCGTGCACTTCGCCGATGTTATGGGATTTACCGGTGTAATAGAGGATACGCTCCGAGCAGGTGGTCTTGCCTGCATCGATGTGCGCCATGATCCCGAAATTACGGTAGAGTTCAAGTGGGTAGTCGCGTGCCATTTCAGGTGCTTCCTATTACCAGCGGTAGTGGCTGAACGCTTTGTTGGCGTCGGCCATTTTATGAGTGTCTTCGCGTTTCTTGACGGCTGTGCCGCGACCGTTGACCGCATCCATCAGCTCGCCCGCAAGACGCTCTTCCATCGTGTTTTCGTTGCGCTTTTTCGCGGCAGCAATCAACCAGCGGATGGCCAGCGCCTCACGACGCTCTGGGCGGACTTCGACGGGCACCTGATATGTGGCACCACCCACACGGCGCGAACGGACTTCGACGGCCGGTTTGATGTTATCAAGGCTCTCGTGGAACACTTCCACAGGGGATTTCTTGAGCTTGTCTTCAACGCGGTCGAAGGCGTTGTAGACTATGCGTTCGGCGACGGCTTTCTTGCCGTCAATCATCAGGTTGTTCATGAACTTTGTCAGAACGATATCGCCAAACTTTGCGTCTGGTAGAACTTCGCGTTTTTCAGCGGCGTGACGACGTGACATGCGCTTCTCTCTTTTGTTTCTCAATAGTGACCCGGACGTGATCCGGGACCTCGTTGCGGCAGGAGATCCCGGATCAGGTCCGGGATGCCCCTAAAGGATCACTTGGGACGCTTCGCACCATATTTGGAACGGCGCTGCTTGCGGTCCTTGACACCTTGGGTATCAAGGACACCGCGCAGGATATGGTAACGGACACCGGGAAGGTCTTTTACACGGCCACCACGGATCAGAACGACAGAGTGTTCCTGCAGGTTGTGGCTTTCACCGGGGATGTAGCTGATGACCTCAAAACCGTTGGTCAGGCGTACCTTGGCAACCTTCCGCATGGCCGAGTTCGGCTTCTTTGGTGTCGTTGTATAAACGCGCGTGCACACACCGCGTTTCTGAGGGCAGCCCTCCATATGGAGCGACTTGGATCTGGTAACTTTCGGCTGGCGCGGCTTGCGGATCAGCTGCTGAATCGTTGGCATCGTTTGATGTTCCCATCTATTCACATGGTGCGCCCGGCAAACGCGCTGTTTCATAATTGCCCTTCGCAGTCGAAAAGCACAAAAATTCCGCAGTCGAACCCTTACCGGAGGTTCGGTGCGGTCAGTTCCAGAGGAACAAAGCTAAAAGCGCTCGGTTCTTGGCCACAACGTGGTTTGATATCGGGACGATTGGGGCATGCCCCACCCGGATGAGCGGCGTATAGGAGGAGTCGTAGAGGGTGTCAACAGCCGCGCTTTGGCTGGGTCAATCCTGCCATATGGCCCTCTTACAGACGCAATCGCTGCGACTGCTATTTCATAACAATCGGACAATATTGCTTAGCCAATCCACTTGATCCCATCTGTCACTCCAAGGTGCACAGCCAAGGCCAATCTGTGTCTTGGCACCCTTTCACGATGGAGATGACCATGATCATACGTTTCACACCTCTACTCGCCCTCGCAGTTCTATCCGCCTGTGCCAAGGCAAACCCGCCCACTGTCAGTACCTCGGACGTTGATCACGCTTACACTGAAGCTGACGCCATCAGCCGTCTGCACCTGACCAGCACCGACGAGCTGCCCACCGGCAGCGTGACATATCGCGGCCAACTTGGCGCCGATGTGCGCGGTGATGCCATCGGTAGCATTCTTGGCGACATGACGATGGATGTGGACTTTGCCCGCAACGATGTGGATGGGGCGATCACGAACATCAATCTGATTGACCTCGACAGCACCCCGAACCAGCGATTTGACGGTGAGCTTGACGTCTTCGGCACTGAAAACAGCGGGCGCATCAACGCCTTTGCCTCTGGCGAAATCACCGGCGTGGACAACGACGGGTTCGAAGTCCACAGCCAGTTGCGGTTGGATCTGAACGGCGACATTCACGATGACGTTGGCCAGGGTGATGCCGTTTATGGCACGGCAGATGGCGCGGCGACGGGTGATTTCTATATGGATGTGAACGGCGTGTTCTTTGGCACGGCCGAATAGCCCTATCCGCGATCAGTTCGCTTTGTCATTGGGCAGTTATGGGCGTCCACGCATGACCAAAAAGTTGAAAAGAGCTTGGGCTTGATGTTGGCCATCGGCGTGTTGGGTGACTGACGCGGGAGAGAGGCCGCGAATAAGTGACAAAAGGTTAAGTCGAAACGCTTTAGCGTGGCTCCGCAGGGGGCTTCCGTCAAAAGAGCCCGCGCTTCCGTCAGAGTTAACCGCACAAACTCGGTCTGGACAAATCAAACAAAAAGGCCCTCGCAAATGCGAAGGCCCCCTTTGAGATCATATTAACGCGCCCAAGCGCCTTACCCTTCCGGCGTATCGACAACCAGATCGTCGACAAACACATCCTCGCCCGACACCTCGTTGGCCATCTCCATCGGAGCGGCCAGACGGGCGGCCTCTTCGGCCTCTTCGCGGCGGGCTTCGATGACAACATTGTCACGGTCCTGGGCCATGCGGCGCATCTGCTGTGTCGCACCACCCGTCCCGGCTGGGATCAGGCGACCGACGATCACATTCTCCTTGAGACCAATCAGCTTGTCCTTCTTGCCCTGTACCGATGCTTCGGTCAGCACACGCGTGGTTTCCTGGAACGACGCGGCAGAGATGAACGAGCGTGTCTGCAACGACGCCTTGGTGATGCCAAGCAGGATCGGCTCACCCTGTGCCGGGCGATCGCCCCGGGCAAGCGCCTTAGCGTTGGCTTCATCAAACTCGGCCTTATCGACGTTCTCTCCCTTCAACAGAACGGTGTCACCGCTGTCCTGAATCTCCCACTTCTGGAGCATCTGGCGCACGATCACTTCGATGTGCTTGTCGTTGATCTTCACACCCTGCAGGCGGTACACGTCTTGTACTTCGTCGATCATATAATCCGCAAGGGCCTCGACCCCCATGACCGCTAGAATATCGTGCGGGGCTGGGTTGCCGTCCATGATGTAGTCACCCTTCTGGACAAAATCACCTTCCGCAACCGGAATGTGCTTGCCCTTGGGCACCATATATTCGACCTTCACGTCTGCATCGTCAGCAGATTCAATCGCGATGCGGCGCTTGTTCTTATAGTCCTTGCCAAAGCGCACGTAGCCATCGATTTCCGCGATGATCGCGTGATCCTTGGGACGGCGGGCTTCGAACAATTCAGCCACACGCGGCAAACCACCGGTGATGTCCTTGGTCTTGGCACCTTCACGGGGAATACGCGCCACAACGTCACCGGCCTTGATCTCTTGCCCGTCTTCGACAGACAGAACCGCATCAACGGACATGGGATAAGCAACAGGGTTTCCGTCTTCCTTGACCATAGCTTCGCCATCGGCACCCAGAACAATGATCTTTGGCGCAAGCTCATTCCCCTTGGGTGCCGCACGCCAGTCGGACACGATGCGCTGGGTCATACCCGTCGCATCGTCGGTTTCTTCGCGCACGGCGATGCCGTTGACCAGATCGACATATTTCGCCGTCCCTGACTTTTCGGCGATGATCGGCAGCGTATATGGGTCCCATTCAAAGAGCTTGTCACCGCGCAGCACGTCCGTACCTTCCTTGACAAATACCTTGGAGCCATAACCAACCTTGTGGTTTGCACGCTCTTCACCGTCTTCGCCAAGAATGGTCAGCACCATGTTGCGGCCCATGACAACCATCTCGCCTGCGGCATTTTCCAGCAATTGTGCGTTCTCGAACGTGATCTTACCAGGCTGCGATGCCTCAAGGAAAGATTGCTGGCCACCCTGGGCCACGCCACCGATGTGGAAGGTCCGCATCGTCAGCTGCGTGCCCGGTTCACCGATGGACTGTGCTGCAATGATGCCGACAGCCTCGCCGATGTTAACACGCGTGCCGCGGGCCAGGTCACGACCATAGCACATGGCACAGACGCCATCCTCGGACTCACATGTCAGAGGTGAGCGGATGCGCATCTTCGCGATGCCCGCAACTTCGATCATGTCTGCCTTGCGTTCGTCGATCAGTTCACCGGCTTCAACGATCACCTCATCGGTACCCGGCTTGAAGACATCATCAGCGGAAACACGGCCCAGTACACGCTCGGCCAGAGACGACACAACCTCACCATCATTGACTGCGGCTTCGGCAGTGATTGCACGCTCTGTCCCGCAATCAACCTCGCGGACGATGCAGTCTTGGGCGACGTCCACCAAACGGCGGGTCAGATAGCCAGAGTTCGCCGTCTTCAACGCCGTATCCGACAGACCCTTCCGGGCGCCGTGGGTGGAGTTGAAGTACTCAAGAACGGTCAGACCTTCCTTAAAGTTCGAAATGATCGGCGTCTCGATGATCTCGCCATTCGGCTTGGCCATCAGGCCGCGCATCCCGCCCAGCTGCTTCATCTGCGTGACCGAACCACGCGCACCCGAATGGGCCATCATGTAAACCGAGTTCGGCTCACTTTCCGATCCATCATCGGCACGCGCCGTTGTCGAAATGGTCGACATCATCGCGTCGGTCACCTTGTCGTTGGCCTTTGACCATGCATCAACGACTTTGTTGTACTTCTCACCTTGGGTGATCAGGCCGTCCATATATTGCTGCTCAAAATCCTTCACCTGATCGCGCGTTTCATCAACCAACGACCACTTGGTATCAGGCACAACCATATCATCCTTGCCGAACGAGATGCCGGCCTTGAATGCTTCGCGGAAGCCCATAGTCATGATCTGGTCACAGAAGATGACAGACTCTTTCTGGCCGCAGTAACGGTAGACCGTGTCGATGACCTGCTGCACTTCTTTCTTGCGCAATAGACGGTTGACCAATGCAAATGGTGCTTTTGTGTTCAGCGGCAACAACGCGCCCAGACGCAAACGGCCCGGCGTGGTTTCAAAGCGCATCTGCACCTCGTTGCCCTCATCGTCGATCTGGGTCATGCGCGCGTTGATCTTGGCGTGCAGGTGCACTTCACCAGCGGTCAGCGCATGTTCGACCTCCTCGATATCCGAGAACGACATGCCCTCACCAGTCATGCCTTCACGCATAATCGTGGTGTAGTAGAGGCCAAGGATCATATCCTGCGAAGGCACGATGATCGGCGCGCCGTTTGCAGGCGACAATACGTTGTTCGTGGACATCATCAGAACGCGCGCCTCAAGCTGTGCCTCAAGGCTCAGCGGCACGTGAACAGCCATTTGGTCACCGTCAAAGTCGGCGTTGAACGCGGAACAGACCAATGGGTGCAGCTGGATCGCCTTGCCTTCGATCAGAACTGGTTCAAACGCCTGAATGCCCAAACGGTGCAGCGTTGGTGCACGGTTCAGCATCACAGGGTGTTCACGGATCACCTCATCAAGGATATCCCAAACCTCTGGGCGCTCTTTCTCGACCAGTTTCTTGGCTTGTTTGACGGTAGAGGACAGGCCCTTCGCCTCGAGCCGCGAATAGATGAACGGTTTGAAAAGCTCGAGCGCCATCTTTTTGGGCAAACCACATTGGTGCAGCTTCAACTCTGGCCCCGTCACAATGACCGAACGACCGGAAAAGTCGACGCGCTTGCCCAAAAGGTTCTGACGGAAGCGACCCTGCTTGCCTTTCAGCATGTCAGACAGCGATTTCAACGGACGCTTATTCGCACCCGTGATCACGCGACCGCGACGGCCGTTATCAAACAGCGCATCCACAGATTCCTGCAGCATCCGCTTTTCGTTGCGCACGATGATATCGGGTGCGCGCAGTTCGATCAGACGCTTCAGACGGTTATTGCGGTTGATGACCCGGCGATAAAGATCGTTGAGGTCAGAGGTCGCAAAGCGGCCGCCATCCAGTGGGACCAGCGGGCGCAGCTCTGGCGGGATCACAGGGATCACGGTCAGAACCATCCATTCTGGGCGGTTACCGGATTCAAGAAAGCTCTCAACGATCTTCAAACGCTTGATAATCTTCTTTGGCTTCAGCTCGCCTGTTGCTTCTTTCAGATCAGCGCGCAGTTGCTCAGCCTCGGACTCTAGGTCGATCTGGGACAGCATCTCGCGGATTGCTTCGGCACCAATGTTGGCCTGGAACGCATCCATGCCATAAAGATCCTGGGCGTCATTGAACTCTTCCTCGGTCATCAACTGGCCGTAGGTGAGGTCCGTCAGACCGGGTTCGATCACCACGTAGTTTTCAAAATAGAGGATCCGCTCAAGATCGCGCAACGTCATATCCAGCATCAGACCGATACGGGACGGCAGCGATTTAAGGAACCAAATGTGTGCAACAGGGGCCGCCAGATCAATATGGCCCATCCGCTCGCGGCGGACCTTTTGCAGGGTGACTTCCACACCGCATTTTTCGCAGACAACGCCTCGATACTTCATCCGCTTATACTTGCCGCAAAGGCATTCGTAATCCTTGATCGGGCCAAAGATACGCGCGCAGAACAGACCGTCACGCTCTGGCTTGAACGTGCGGTAATTGATTGTCTCTGGCTTTTTGATCTCGCCGAAAGACCACGACAGGATTCGCTCGGGCGAGGCCAGAGAGACTTTGATTTCGTCAAATGTCTTTGCCGGTGTCAGCGGATTAAACGGGTTATTTGTCAGTTCCTGGTTCATTTTCTTACCTAGAATATCGGGTTGGAAGGGAAGTGATCAAAATTCTTCATACGAAGAATTTTGATCTGCGCGAGAATTTTCGGACGAAAATTCTCGCTTACTCGTCATCCTCCGCATCCAGGAGTTCCATGTTGAGGCCAAGGCCCCGGACTTCTTTCACGAGCACGTTGAAGGATTCCGGCACGCCGGCCTCAAAGTTGTCCTCGCCCTTGACGATGCTTTCGTAGACTTTCGTCCGCCCAGCCACGTCATCCGACTTCACAGTGAGCATTTCCTGCAGGGTATAGGCCGCACCGTAAGCTTCCAGCGCCCAGACCTCCATTTCCCCGAAACGCTGGCCGCCGAACTGGGCTTTACCCCCCAAAGGCTGCTGCGTGACAAGGCTGTAAGGCCCGGTGGAACGCGCATGGATCTTGTCGTCGACAAGGTGATGCAGCTTCAACAGGTACTTCACACCAACCGTCACAGGGCGGCTGAACTGCTCACCCGTACGGCCATCGTAAAGAACCGACTGACCCGAGGTACTGAACCCGGCACGCACCAGCGCGTCGTTTACATCAGCCTCTTTGGCGCCATCAAAGACCGGCGTCGCAATCGGCACGCCGCGTGTGACGTTGCCTGCTGCTTCGATCAGCTCACCTTCGTCCATGCCTGCGATACCTTCGTCATAGACGTTATCGCCATAAACGATCTTCATCGCGTCGCGTACAGGTGTCAGATCGCCCGAGCGGCGGTATTCACCCAGCGCTTCATCAATCTGAATGCCCAGACCACGTGCGGCCCAGCCCATGTGCGTCTCAAGGATTTGCCCCACGTTCATACGCGACGGCACACCCAACGGATTCAAGCAAAAGTCGACCGGAGTACCATCGCTCAGAAACGGCATGTCCTCCATCGGCACAACCTTCGAAATCACACCCTTGTTGCCGTGACGTCCGGCCATCTTGTCACCCGGTTGCAGCTTGCGCTTCACCGCCACAAAAACCTTGACCATCTTCATCACCCCTGGAGGCAGATCATCACCACGGCGCACCTTCTCGACCTTATCCTCAAACCGCGCATCCATGGCACGTTTCTGGATCTCATACTGCTCGTTCAGCGCTTCAACGATCTTGGCATCGTCTTCATCTTCCATGGCCAGCTGCCACCACTGGCCACGAGACAACTCGGCGGTGCTTTCATCGGATACGACGGACCCGGCCCTAAAGCCCTTGGGCCCTTTCGCGGCCTTTTTGCCAGTGATAATGTCCCACAAACGCGCATAGATGTTACGGTCAAGAATGACCAACTCATCATCCCGGTCACGGGCGAGGCGTTCAACTTCCTCACGCTCGATCTGCAGCGCGCGTTCGTCTTTTTCCACACCGTGACGGTTGAACACACGGACCTCAACGATCGTACCAAAATCACCTGGTGGCAGGCGCAGAGACGTATCACGCACGTCCGATGCCTTTTCACCAAAGATGGCGCGCAGAAGCTTTTCTTCCGGCGTCATCGGGCTTTCACCCTTTGGTGTGATCTTGCCAACAAGGATATCCGCAGGGCCGACTTCGGCACCAATGTACACGATCCCCGCCTCGTCAAGGTTGCGCAGTGCTTCCTCGCCGACGTTTGGAATATCGCGGGTGATTTCCTCTGGCCCCAGCTTGGTGTCCCGGGCCGCGACTTCGAATTCCTCGATATGGATCGAGGTGAAGACGTCATCGCGCACGATACGCTCGGAGATCAGGATCGAGTCCTCGTAGTTGTAGCCGTTCCAAGGCATAAACGCGACGACCACGTTCTTACCAAGGGCCAGTTCACCAATATCGGTGGATGGACCATCGGCAATCACCTGACCCTTCTGGATCGTGTCACCCACCTTCACCAGCGGACGCTGGTTGATGCAGGTGTTCTGGTTGGACCGCTGGAATTTGCGCATGCGGTAGATGTCAACGCCCGCGTCACCCAACTCCAGGTCAGATGTTGCGCGGATCACGATACGCTGGGCATCAACCTGGTCGATGATCCCCGCACGCTTTGCCATGATCGCCGCACCACTGTCGCGCGCCACAACTTCCTCAATCCCGGTGCCAACCAACGGGGCCTCGGCCTGCAGCAGTGGAACCGCCTGACGTTGCATGTTCGACCCCATCAAGGCACGGTTGGCGTCGTCGTTTTCCAGGAACGGAATCAAAGACGCCGCAACAGAGACAAGCTGCTTGGGTGACACGTCGATCAGGTCAACGTTTTCACGTGGGGACAGCGTATAATCACCATTCTTGCGGGTCGAGACCAGTTCATTGTTGAACGCCCCATCAGCAGACATATTCGCGTTGGCCTGCGCCACAGTGTGGCGCATTTCCTCGGTTGCGGACATGTAAGACACCTCGTCGGTGACCTTGCCGTCCGCGACCTTGCGATAAGGCGTTTCAATGAAACCATATTTATTCACACGCGCAAACGTGGCCAGCGAGTTGATCAGACCGATGTTCGGCCCTTCCGGTGTCTCGATCGGGCACATGCGACCATAGTGGGTCGGGTGCACGTCGCGCACCTCAAAACCCGCACGCTCGCGGGTCAGACCGCCAGGCCCAAGGGCCGACAGACGGCGCTTGTGCGTCACTTCGGACAACGGGTTGGTCTGGTCCATGAACTGCGACAGCTGGGAAGAGCCGAAGAATTCACGCACGGCAGCGGCAGCAGGTTTCGCGTTGATCAGGTCCTGCGGCATGACCGTGTCAATCTCGACCGATGACATACGCTCCTTGATTGCACGCTCCATGCGGAGCAGCCCAACACGGTACTGATTTTCCATCAGCTCGCCCACGGAGCGGACACGACGGTTGCCAAGGTGGTCGATGTCATCGACATCGCCCTTGCCGTCACGCAGTTCTACCAGTGCCTTGATGCAGGATACGATATCTTCCTTGCGCAGCGTACGCATGGTGTCTTCGGCATCCAGATCCAGGCGCATGTTCATCTTCACACGGCCCACAGCGGACAGATCATACCGCTCGCTGTCAAAGAACAGCGTGTCAAACAGGGCGGAAGCACTATCAACGGTCGGCGGCTCACCCGGGCGCATGACACGGTAGATATCCATGAGTGCGGTTTCGCGGTTCATGTTCTTGTCCGACGCCATCGTATTGCGCATGTAGGCGCCCACGGTCACGTTATCGATGTCGAGCACGGGAATCGTCTTGATGCCCGCATCAACCAGATCCTTGAGCGTACCACCGATGACCTCGCCATCCTTGTCCATCTCAAGCGTCAGCTCATCACCGGCCTCGACATAGATCGCACCGTTCTCTTCGTTGATGATGTCCTGGGCTGCAAACTTGCCCACGATGTTCTCGTAAGGCACCAGCAGATCAGTGACCTCGCCTGCATCGATCAATTTCTTGACCGAACGCGGGGTGACTTTCTCACCTGCTTTCGCGATCACTTCACCGGTCTTGGCATCGACCAGGTCAAAGGCCGGGCGCGTGCCACGCACACGCTCGGGGAAGAAGGCGGTCATCCAGGCGGTGCCCTTCTTGTCCAGCTTGTATTCCACGGTGTTATAGTAGGCATTCATGATGCCTTCCTGATCGAGGCCCAGTGCATAAAGCAGGGTTGTCACAGGCAGTTTACGGCGACGGTCGATCCGGCAGAAAACAAGGTCCTTGGCGTCAAACTCAAAGTCGAGCCAACTGCCGCGGTAGGGAATGATACGGCAGGCAAACAGCAGTTTGCCGGACGAATGGGTTTTACCCTTGTCATGGTCAAAGAAGACACCGGGCGAACGGTGCATCTGGGAAACGATCACGCGCTCGGTGCCGTTGACGACAAAGGTACCATTGGGCGTCATCAGGGGCATATCACCCATAAAGACGTCCTGTTCCTTGATGTCCTTGACGGATTTGGCGCCTGTGTCCTCATCAACATCAAACACGATCAGACGCAGTGTGACCTTCAGCGGGGCGCTGTAGGTCATGTCACGTTGCTGACATTCCTCAACATCGTACTTTGGCTTTTCCAGCTCATACTTGACAAATTCAAGCACGGCGGTTTCGTTGAAAT
>BCQL01000084.1_pt1 | contig 12876 bp, 8 predicted proteins | sample 1008151 | NCBI WGS metagenome assembly BCQL01 (sample SAMD00035459, study PRJDB4067) | museum specimen metagenome | biome: marine biome; feature: sea shore; material: organic material | host: Otohimella japonica | place: Japan:Kanagawa | collected 1927
TACCTAAACATACACCACCAACACGTTTGTTTGGTACAAATGGGATATCTTCGCCCATAAACCATAGTACTGAGTTGGTCGCTGATTTACGCGAAGAACCCGTACCAACAACATCACCTACGTATGCTAGTGGAATGCCGTCTTTTTGCAGTTCTTCAATTTGGTTGATTGGGCCAACGCTGCCAGGTTGATCAGGGGTGATGCCATCACGTTCCATCTTAAGCATCGCTTTCGCGTGTACTGGAATATCTGGACGAGACCAAGCATCTGGAGCTGGAGACAGATCATCGGTGTTAGTTTCACCGGTTACCTTAAAGACTTTAACCGTGATTTTTTCCGCTACTTTCTCTTTCGTTGTAAACCACTCAGCTTCCGCCCAAGATTGAAGAACTTGTTGAGCGAACGTGTTGCCCGCTTTCGCTTTTTCTTCAACATCATAGAAAGCATCAAACATTAACAGGGTATGAGACAGTGCTTTTGCTGCTATAGCGGCAAGAACATCATCATCTAAAAACTCGACGAGCGGAGCGATGTTATAACCACCTTGCATCGTACCTAGTAATTCTGCTGCCTTTTCACGGCTAACAAGTGGAGACGATACTTCGCCTTTAGCAACCGCCGTCAAAAAGCCAGCTTTAACATAAGCCGCTTCGTCTACGCCCGGTGGGATACGGTTCTCTAGCAGGTCAAGAATAAAGGCTTCTTCACCTTGCGGGGGATTTTTCAGAAGTTCAACAAGTCCAGCAACTTGTTCTGCGTCTAGCGGTTTAGGAACAACTCCTTCGGCAGCACGCTCTTCGACGTGTTTACGGTAGGCTTCAAGCACGACTTTTTCCTCTCATTGCGGTTCCTCCTTCTTATTACTGTTTTTAAAAGTAAAGGAGTGAACATCCTTGGAAACTTGGCTCTCCATTGCCCTTGTTTTCATTCAATTCTTGATTGAGAAACAGCGCCGCAGAGGCCAAACTGTGGGCGAAAGGATAGCAAATTTAACCTTAAATTAAAATCTCATCATTTTGACCAACATAGCAACTTACGACTAAAGTCCTGTTTATTTTGGCTAAATATGCGGAGATTTTGCTGTCCTTGTCCCGGTTATTTAAATGATGTTCCAACGATCAAGTACACAGCGTCTAAATCTTGCTCCGTACGACCGTATGCCAACATGATTGGTCCAATTGGCGAATCAACACCAAAGAAAATCGATGCGGCGTTATACAGTGGTGCTTCATTGAGTTTCAGGTCGTTGTCTGACCAAACACCACCATGTTCAAGTGAAGCCCCTAGATAAACGGGCGCTTCAAACAATCCAAAATCATTGTCCATCCACTTATAGCGATACACTAAACTGGTATAGAACAAGTTTTGCCCTATGAGGCTATTACGTGGAATACCGGATAAGTTCAAGAAACCACCAAGCTCTCTAGGGTCTAGTGGAACGGAAGAATTCTTACTCTCGACAAAACTGTATTCGGCCTGTCCGACTAAAGTATGACGGCTATGAGTCACAGCGCCTTTAAAACGGGCGGTAATTTCATAGACAGTGTCTTCTATCTTTTCATCAGGTTCGGTCGGTTGGAACCCTTCTGGGCTCTTATCGTGAGACACCAAGTAATCCAAATCGATCAACATCCCGTGAGTTGGGAAAGCAAAATCATCGAGCGTATCTAATCGATAATTGGCAAACACACCTAAGCGCTCGTAATCAAGTTCACCAAAAGAGGAGAAGGTAGATGCTTCTATCGACCCTTTTGTATAGCGCCCACCCACTCGAAACTCTTGCCACAAGGTAGGTTGAACTCCAGCAGAAAGCTCAGTAATGAACTCGGTGTAGGACACTGGAAGATAATCATATACCGACGAGATATCCGGATTTTCGAAATCATTGACAGGCAAATTACGATTTTCGGTGTTGTAGTTCACCTTGCCAGAAACAAACAATTCCTGACTCGACAGAACTGGGGAGTAAAGCTCCGCTTCGATTAGCTTATCGGTTCCCATATCGACATTAAGAGTAAGCTCTGCACCATGGGAGTTGAGGTTGGTAAAATTAGACGAAATTCCAATCCCGTATTGGCTTTCGGTATTAAAGTCGTCTTCAAGAAAAAATCGGAAGTTGAGGTAATTTGGCCCCCACGATTTTTCATTAACATCAAAAACCAATAGGTTAACGCCTTCGATTTCTTCAAAGTGATAAGTGATCAGCTCAAAACGATCCAAGGCATATAAATTTTCGACCGCTTTTTCGATTTCAGCCGTTTTCAATGGACGACCAGTATCTAGCTCTAGTCGATTGGTGAGCAGCACATCACTGTAGTGGGTATTATTAACAATGACGATCTGGTCAACGACACGCTCATCACCATATTCTAATCCTTTACGAACGTCTTGTTTGTGCTCGATATATTTCTGGTATTCCGCGTTAGAGACACTCAAGGATTCAAGCTTGGGTTTGAGTTTTTTCGTGATGTCGTAGCCAGCTTGAAATGCGCTCGGCATCTTTTCAAATTCTACGGTTTCCATTTGCCCAACATCAGGACGAATATAAACATCATCATCTTTCAAGGTCTCAGCCTGCTCTTGCGTGCTGCGACGAACCAAATAATTCGACAATTGATCCGCAACGGCAAATAGGCCTGTGAAGTCTTCTTTGCTTTTGTAGTCGGTGCTGATATCGACCGCAATGACAACATCGGCTCCCATACTGCGCGCCACATCGACGGGCATGTTGTTGACCACACCGCCATCGACCAACATATGCCCGTTAAGCTCATACGGAGGAAGCGCCCCAGGCACAGACATGCTCGCCATCATCGCATCCACCAAATAGCCGTTATCTAAAACGACCTCGTCAAGTTCAACGATGTCCGTTGCGACGGAGCGATATGGAATGGCAAGATCATCGAAGGAGTTAAAACGCCCCAAGTTACCCGTCGTTTCTCGCAAAATACGCAACATATTTTGCCCTTGAACGACTCCTGTTGGAGAGCGGACTTCACCAAACCTCAAACCTAGGTCTGTGGTGATTTGATAACGGTCTTCGTATTCTTTGTCGCGAACGCGACGTTGACTGCGATCTACTCTGTCTCGGTAACCGCTGTTCCAATCAACACTGTAGATAAAGCTTTCGATTTCATCTGCACTCATACCTGTCGAGTACAAACCACCAACATAAGCCCCCATGCTGGTGCCGGTAATGATATCAACCGGAATGTTCATCTCTTCAAGGGCTTTGAGCACACCAATATGCGCAGCCCCTTTCGCACCACCACCAGCTAGAACCACCGCAATTTTAGGGCGAGAACCGTCCTCTTCAAGATGTTTTGCAAAGGAAGGTGTGGCAATCAAAAAGGAGCAGACCCAAAGCGCAAAACCATGCACTAACGGGCTATTGGACATCTTTTTGAACATTCACATCTTCCTTTACTGAATATTGATCAACTACTTTTACTAAGAATCGACCAATGAAACAAGTCAGTGATAGCGTTTTTGGTAGCCTTACCAATCAAATAAATTATTCAACCAGTTCGATTTTTTCTCGCACTGCTGTTTTATTTGGCCTGTTTTATCCCACACTGGCAACTTATATTCGCTACGACAGTTCAGTTCCAACGCACCATTCGCCGCTTTTTGGAAACCCAATGTCGTCACTTCTTTTGGCCATGGCAATTCCAGTCGCTCAGGGATACGTTGCTGCAAATATTCGGCGTAAACACGCAGAGCACCGCTTGAACCCGTCAACTTGGTGGATTTATTATCATCGCGCCCCAGCCAAACGGTTGTCACTTCCCGACCATCAACACCGACAAACCAACTATCGCGGCTGTCATTACTGGTGCCCGTTTTACCTGCTAACGCCGCCCATGAGAATTGGCTTTGTAAGAAACGGCCCGTTCCTTGTGCAACACCTTGCTTCATTGCGTACGTAGTTGGCCATGCCGCTTGCTGATCAACAGCCTGAGCCGAACGAGGCAGTGATTGATAAATCACATTACCATCCATATCGATAACCGAACGCAATGCAGACAGTTTCGCGCGTTTACCCGAGTTTGTTACCGTCTGGTACATCTGTGCGACTTCAAATGGCGTCAAAGAGAAAGAACCTAAGAACATAGATGGCACTGGGCGGATTTCATTTTTATCAACGCCGAGACGTTCTAACGTATCAGAAACCTCAGGAATACCGAGTTCCATACCCAAACGAACGGTTGGCACATTAAGAGATTTCGCTAGCGCTAGGTATAGAGGCACATCACCACGGAATTTACGGTCGAAATTACGTGGCGACCAAACGCTGCCCTTACTGCCTTTCAAACTTAACGGCGTATCGTGAAGCGTGGTAGCGAGATTGTATTTCTCTGGTTGCTCTAATGCCGTCAAGTAAATTGCTGGCTTCACTAACGAGCCAATTGGACGACTCGCATTCAATGCTCGGTTAAAGCCCTCGTAGCCGACACGCTTACCACCAACCATGGCACGAATTTCACCGCTGTGGCGATCGACAGCAACCGCGGCGGCTTCAAGTTCTTTACCTGCTCGCTTAGCCAACTCAGGTACCTTTTTCGCAATCGCTTGTTCTAGCTTACTTTGCGAAACAGGATCGAGAGACGTAAACAAACGTAACCCCGTTTCAGCTTTGAAGTTATCACCAACTTTTTCTTTCAGCTCAATATTCAGTTGCTGGAAATAAGCGGGCTGACGGCTTGCTATACGAGGTTTACTTTGCGTATCTAACGGGCGATTGACCGCTTGTTCATACTGCTCAGAAGTCAGCATGTCTTGCTGCATCAAGAGACGTAAAACTAAATCACGACGTGTTTTCGTGCGCTCAGGGTAACGAATTGGATTGTAGTAAGACGGCCCTTTAACCATACCCACCAGCATCGCAAGTTGGTCGATACGAAGCTCCTGGATTGGTTGTCCAAAGTAGTATCGTGATGCCAAAGCAAAGCCATGAATCGCATCCCCGCCACTTTGACCGAGATAAACTTCGTTGAGGTAAGCCTCAAGAATTCGATCTTTGCTGTATCGATAATCCAAAATCAGTGCGATATACGCTTCACGAACTTTACGCCATAACGTTTTATCGCGAGTTAAGAATAAGTTTTTTGCTAACTGCTGGGTCAGCGTACTGCCACCTTGTACGGTACGGCCCGCCTTGATGTTGGCAACAAGTGCACGACCAATCGCCAAAGGAGAGACTCCATCATGCTGATAGAAATCACGATCTTCGGTCGCAAGAAGTGCATCGACAAGAATTTCAGGGAACTGATCACGACGTAGGAACAACCGTTGTTCGTTTTGATCTTTCTCCAGCATACCCAACATCTTAGGTTCAATACGCAAGTAACCTAAATCACCTTTTGATTCGAGAGATTGAATGCGAGTTAAGCCGCTGCTTGAGAAATGCAACATCACGTGACGATCAGGCTCAGGGCCATCAGCAAATTCAAAAGGACGACGGATGAGCTCAATACGAGTCGAAGAAGAAGAATATTCACCAGGATAACGCGGTTGGCTAACCTTACGGTAGTTCAAAACATCTAGCTCGTTACGCATTTCTTTGATGGTTATGTTTTCACCCGGATTCAAATTGAGAATGCGAGCGTACACGACCGTTGGCAAATCAAATAACTGCCCATCGAAACGATCTTTCACCACACTATCTAAATAAATCCCGACGAAAAGCAATACTGCGGCCAACGCAACACCCGCCTTCCAACTGAATGACCAAATGATTTTCAACCAAGAACGTTTACCATTGCTTGGCTTTTTCGATGGCGATCGTCTAGGACGCTTAGGCGAACTTTTCTTCGTCGTTGTCGCCTTACTTGACGTTGTTTTCTTGGCTGGCGTTCTTTTCGTGCCGGGCTTTTTTGTATCAGTCATTATTCAATTGTCTTTTTGTTTTTGTTGTCGCTACATGAGTTGCAGGATCATCAGGCCAAACGTGTTTCGGATAGCGCCCTTTCATCTCTTTTTGCACTTCTTTGTAACTTCCTGCCCAAAAGGCAGCTAAATCAGTCGTCACTTGAAGAGGGCGTTGTGCTGGGGAAAGCAACTCCAACACCAATCGCTTTCGCCCCAAGGCCACCGTCGGTGAACTGCTTTCACCAAACACTTCTTGCATCCGGACAGACAGCACTGGCTCGTAACCAAACTGATAACGAATGCGCTTTTTCGATCCTGTCGGCAAGCGATAGTCTTCGGGCAGCCATTCATCAATATTTTGATTCAGAGGCCATCCCAGTCGAGCATTGAGTGCTTCCACCAAGTTCACCTTCGCCAAATCTTTTACTGACGAAACCGTGTTCATGTACGGCTCTAGCCATTCTTCCAAGCTTTCCAGCAACCCTGCCTCATCGAAACTCGGCCAAGCTTGCTCTGGTAACCATTCCACTGCGCAGCGAATACGTTCTAATAAACTCTTCGCTGACGATGTCCAGTTTAGACTCTGTAAGCCCTGACGGCGGACATACGTGAGTAAAGCTTGTGTCATTTTTTCTTTACCGGGACTTGGTAACACCTCGCGTTTAATCACGAGTTGGCCCAGTTTAAATTGTCGCTCAGCGCTCAAACGCCCTTTCTTTTCATCCCAATCAACCACATCATCGTTCGCAAACAGATGGACAAACACATCTGCTAACTCGTTGATATCGAGGTCACAAGCCAGATTAATTTGACTGGAATTCGAATGCGAACGCATTAAGTCAATGGCGACTAAATACTCGCAACCACCCAATGTCTCTTCTGGTCGACACTCTGCACCGTGGCCATTGGCTAGGGTAAACCGCCCATATTGATTCGCACGTTGCTGCGCAATTCGGTCTGGAAATGCCAAGCTCAAAACCAACGGTAGCGCATTTTCTTCAACATTAGAGAGGTGAAACGCAGAATCTAGTTTATGCGCTAAAATTTGAGCGCGTTTTAGCATCATCGATGTTTTTGAATGTGCTCCATTCTTCCAACGATGCAAGCTATGAGCGATGTTCGTCACGTTGCGCTCAGGTTCTTCAATAAGGGCGACCGCTGCAAGCGCGGTATTTAACATCTTACTGCTGTGATGCTGTGCTTGAATCAACATAGCGGCAGAACGAGGATCGACGCCCAATTCATGAGCTAATTTACCATCACTTGTCAATTGGCCTTGCTTAGTCAGCAACCCTAGAGACAAAAGTAACTGCTTAGCCTGAGCAACAGACGCTATCGATGGAATATCTAACCATTTCAGTTCGCTGATATCCCCAGCCCCCCAGTAAGCAAGCTCCATCACTAAACTTGCTAAATCGGAATGCAAAATTTCCGGTTGAGGCACTACCGGTTGTTGTTTGAATTGGCTTTCAGAATACAAGCGAACACAAATGCCCTCTTCAATACGACCGGCACGACCTGCTCGTTGAATTGCCGACGATTGAGCAATTCGAACTTGTTCGAGACGCGTTAAACCGTTTTTCAAATCAAATCGTGCAACTCGTTCTAATCCTGAATCGACCACTAAGCGAATACCTTCAATGGTCAAAGACGTTTCCGCAATGTTGGTAGCCAGCACAATTTTTCGTTTACCAGATGTCGTAGGAGCAATGGCTTTTTGTTGCTCGGCAAAGCTCAATTGACCATATAAAGGGCAAACTTCCACAGTATTAGGAAGATGTGACAAACGTTCCGCGACCTGCTTAATTGCCCCAACGCCGGGCAGAAAGGCGAGCAACGACCCCGCTTCTTTCTGAATTAAGCTTTCAATCGTCCTTGCCATTGATGTGGGCAAATGATCATTTGTACCCAGTGGTAAATAACGCGTTTCCACCTCAAAACTTCGCCCTTCAGACTCAATATATTCAGCCTCTGGCAACAAGGTTTGTAAGGCATCTTGGTCAAGCGTAGCTGACATCACTACCAGCTTGAGGTCGTCTCTCAACGCTTCTTGAACCTCTAAACTAAAGGCCAATGCCGTATCAGCATGAATACTTCGCTCATGAAACTCATCAAAGATCAGCAGGTCGATGCCATCTAACTCTGGGTCATTTTGGATCATTCGAGTCATGATCCCTTCCGTTACAATTTCAAGTTGCGTATTTTTACTTACCTTCGTCTCACCACGTACACGATAACCAACTCGATCTCCAACTTGTTCCCCCAACTGCTGTGCTAGGTAACGCGCAATATTCCGAGCCGCCAAACGTCTTGGTTCTAGCATGATGATTTTGCCCGTGACGGTTTGGCTTTGAAGAAGCTTTAGAGGAAAGAATGTCGACTTACCTGCACCCGGCGCAGCTTTTAAGATCACTTGATGTTGATGATTAACCGCAGCAAGTAATTGCGGCATCACGGCTTCAATCGGCAATTGTGACAAAGGAAATACCTTGTGTTGTAATGTTGGCAACATTGTACATAAAAACAGTCCCCCCTAAAGAAGCAAAATGCATTTCGAACCTACTCTAGAGTCAGCGACTCTGCTCAAACGCTACAAACGCTTTCTTGCCGATATCGAATTGGATAACGGCGAAGTTCGCACTATCCACTGTGCCAATACTGGTGCAATGACAGGCTGCGCCACACCAGGCAACAAAGTTTGGTACTCCACTTCTGATAACCCTAAGCGCAAATATCCCAATAGTTGGGAGCTCAGTGAGACACAACAGGGCCATAAAATCTGTATTAACACCGCTCGAGCTAACCAACTTGCCGTAGAAGCAATTGAAAATAATGTCATTTCAGAACTGTGTGGGTATGACAAACTTCAAACTGAAGTGAAATATGGCAATGAAAATAGTCGAATTGATATCTTGCTCAGCGCAAGTGACAAATCAAAGTGTTATATAGAAGTGAAAAGCGTCACGCTGTTGGATGAAGAAAGCGCATCCGGCCAAGGCTATTTCCCTGATGCCGTGACTACTCGAGGACAAAAGCACCTGCGAGAGCTCACAGAAATGGCACAAACTGGAAGTAGAGCCATACTTTTATTCACTGTTTTACATTCAGGTATTGAAAAAGTATCTGCGGCGCACCATATAGACGCGAAATATTCAACTTTACTAAAACAAGCACAAGACGCTGGAGTGGAAGTTCTCTGCTACAAAGCTGAACTGAGCAATACTGAAGTCAAGCTAATCTCTGCTATTGAATTTATCAATTAAGAGAAAAAATGATGTCATCTTCACAATGACGATAAGTTTGCAATTCAGTAATTGCCTGCACCGCCTCTTTTTGCTATAGATACCCGCCTTAAATTGACTGCAAAGCAGTTGACTAGGTGTAAGTAGGAGATGCTGTATGCCAGAATCAAAGAAGAAAACGATAGGCATCCTAGCCATTGCCGGTGTGGAGCCATATCAGGAAAAGCCTGGTGAAGAGTACATGTCACCAGAACAGGTTGAACACTTTACGAAAATCTTAACAGCTTGGCGTAATCAGCTCAGGGAAGAAGTCGATCGCACTGTACACCATATGCAGGACGAAGCAGCAAACTTCCCAGATCCAGTTGACCGTGCTTCTCAAGAGGAAGAGTTCAGCTTAGAACTGCGTAACCGTGACCGTGAGCGTCGCCTGATCAAGAAGATCGAAAAAACACTAGATAAAATCACTGAAGAAGATTTCGGCTTCTGTGAATCATGTGGTGTTGAAATTGGTGTTCGTCGCCTTGAAGCGCGTCCAACCGCAGACCTTTGTATCGACTGTAAAACACTTGCAGAGATCAAAGAGAAACAAATGCAAGGTTAATCAACCAAGCATGATGATTATTGAAAGGGAGCTCAGGCTCCCTTTTTGTTTTGGCTTAGCTTTATTAGAATAATTTCGAGATACACGCATGACACGCTATGTAGGTCGATTCGCACCATCCCCTTCTGGGCCATTACATTTTGGATCGTTAGTAGCTGCGCTCGGCAGCTACTTTCAAGCGAAAGCCAATCACGGAGACTGGTTGGTACGTATCGAAGACCTTGATCCACCGAGAGAAATGCCGGGAGCTTCTGACGCGATTCTAAGTGCACTACGCGCTTACCACTTGCACTGGGACGGCAACGTCGTATACCAAAGCGAGCGTCATCACTTATACCAAACACAAATCGATGCTTGGTTAAAGAATGGCGACGCTTATTATTGCCAATGTACTCGCAAGCAAATTAAAGAACACGGCGGCTATTATCCGGGAACATGTCGAGATAAAGGCTTGAAAGAAGGCGCGATTCGCCTAAAAATGACCAAACCTATCGCTGATTTTCTCGATAAGAAACAAGGCACCATGACGATTCCAGAAGCTCTAGTAAATGAAGATTTCATTATTAAGCGTCGAGATGGATTATTTGCCTATAATCTTGCGGTAGTATTAGATGACATCGACCAAGGGGTTACCGAAGTCGTTCGTGGTGCGGATTTAATTGAGCCCACAGGTCGTCAAATCAGCTTGTACCAAATACTTGGGCAACCAGAAGTAAGCTATTTACACTTACCGTTAGCGATGGATTCAAACGGTAATAAGCTGTCAAAACAAAACCATGCGACGGCTATTGATGTCGACAATCCGAAGCCAGCTCTGCTGCATGCCATGACATTTTTAGGCTTTGATATACCTGACGATGTAAAAGGCGCAAACCTTGAAGAAATACTGCGTTGGGGTTGCGAAAATTGGCACTTAGAACAGCTTCCAGCAGAGATCGAGATCACACCGTGATTCTCAAATGGCACTGCGTAGGCTATCATTAGCCGCAAAATTGGCCCTCGAGGCGTAGAAACTAACCAAAGCAAGATTGGATTAAACCCAGTTATTGCCAGATGCACATGAATACAAACGACTATACACCAAGCGAATCTGCCATGATCCCAGAACTCGCTCTTAATGTAATTACTCGTGAAGAGCACAACATCTCGCGTAAGCATATCAGTGACAATGCACTGAAAGTGCTATACCGACTGAACGGTGCCGGTTTCGATGCTTATCTTGTAGGTGGCGGGGTTCGAGACTTACTGCTTGGACAAAAACCAAAAGACTTTGATATTGCAACGAACGCGACACCAGAGCAGATCAAACAGTTATTTAGAAACTGCCGTTTGATCGGTCGTCGCTTCCGTCTCGCACACATTATGTTTGGTCGAGACATCATCGAAGTAGCAACGTTCCGTGGTCACCACCAAGAGCAACAGAACAAAAGTATCTCCCAGCAATCGAAAGAAGGGATGCTACTTCGCGACAACGTATACGGCACCGTAGATGAAGATGCCGAACGTCGCGACTTCACGATTAACTCGATGTACTACAACATCGCAGACTACTCAATTCACGATTATGCGCGTGGTATTGAAGATCTAGAAGATCGCCTTATTCGCCTGATCGGTGACCCAGAAACCCGTTACCGCGAAGACCCAGTACGTATGCTGCGTGCGGTTCGCTTTGCGGTGAAATTGGACTTCGATATCGAAGAAGATACCGCGGCACCAATCGAAGAGATGGCACCGCTACTACGTGATATTCCATCGGCACGTCTGTTCGAGGAATCACTGAAACTGCTTCAGTCTGGGTATGGGCTAGAAACCTACCATTTATTGCGTGAATACAACTTATTCCAACAGTTGTTCCCTGCAATTTCAGAGCACTTCACTGAAGATTATGAATCTCACACTGAGCAAATGCTTGATTTAGTGTTGGATTCAACCGATATGCGCATCGAAGAAGGTAAGCGTATTAACCCTGCCTTTATGTTTGCTGCAATGCTGTGGTACCCACTGTGTGCAATGGCAGACAAACTCATGGAACAGCGTAATCTGTGCCATTACGATGCCATCATGGAAGCAAGCAACATCATTCTTGATGACCAAGTGCGCTCAATCGCCATTCCGCGCCGTCATACCGCGACCATACGCGAGATTTGGCAGCTGCAATTACGTCTTCCACGTCGCAATGGTAAACGTGCTTTCCGCCTGATGGAGCTCAATAAATTTAGAGCTGGCTTTGATTTTCTTGAAATGCGCGGTGAAATTGAAGGCGGCGACACTCAGAAGCTTGCTAAGTGGTGGGAAACTTTCCAAAATGCTGGCCGAGAAATGCGCCAAGCCATGGCTGCAGACCTAGATGGCCAAGCACCAAAAACAGGCCAACGACGTCGTAAAACCTATCGCAAGAAAAAGAGTAAACCAAACTCATGATCACAGCGTACATTGCGGTAGGCAGTAACTTGGCTGATCCCGTCAGCCAAGCTAAATTAGCGATTGAAGCACTGAAGACCCTGCCTAAAACAGAGTTTATTCAAGCTTCTTCGCTATACAGCAGCACACCAATGGGTCCGCAAAACCAGCCGGATTACATCAATGCGGTTGTGGCAATTAAAACCAATTTGACGCCACTTGAACTGCTCGATTGCACCCAAGCGATAGAGCAAGAGCAAGGGCGTGTCCGTAAAGACGAGCGTTGGGGACCAAGAACCTTGGATCTCGACATCGTGTTATACGGCAATGAGGTGATTGATTCCGAAAGACTGACAGTTCCACATTATGGAATGAGAGAGCGCGAGTTCGTACTCTACCCTCTTGCGGAAATTGCACCAAGTTTACAACTCCCAGACGGGATCGAGGTGTCGTCACTACTTGAAAAAGTAGATCGCAACGGCCTCAATATTTGGCAGTCATAGCCAACTCCTAGTGAGGATAAAACAATGAAAAAAATGAAGTTTAATATTGGATTTGTTGCAAGGCCATTTAGTACTTGAGGATCGGCATCGGTAAACCAAAAGGGTAAACTAAGTGATGTATATATAAGAAAGATAAATAGTCCATAAAGTGCTGCCTTACCAAAACCACCTTTGGCGTCTTGTCCTCCTTTTGTAAAAAAACTAACTGTTAGCGGAATCATTGGGTATACACAAGGAGTTAGAATTGCAAATAATC
>BCQL01000085.1_pt1 | contig 12863 bp, 19 predicted proteins | sample 1008151 | NCBI WGS metagenome assembly BCQL01 (sample SAMD00035459, study PRJDB4067) | museum specimen metagenome | biome: marine biome; feature: sea shore; material: organic material | host: Otohimella japonica | place: Japan:Kanagawa | collected 1927
CGCCGACAACGCAGCCTCGCCCGCCTCACCCCCATCGAGTTTGAGACCATCAACACCACCGCACACGCGGCCTAAAAACCACCACACCCACGCGTCAACCAAACTCGGGGCAGTCCCGAGGAAGCGCCCTGCTCCACACGCTGAGGGCCTAGACCAGACCACAGGCCCGCTCAATCCCCGAAAGGACTCTCATGTCGGCCCCGAGCGTCGCCCTGCGGACATCGGTCCCTGAGTGGGCCCCACACACCCAGCGGGAAATCTCTGCCGGCCACCATTTGCTCATGGCCCTCCTGGCGCTGGAGGCAGCCAGAGACGTCGACACCCAACTGATCGCACTCGAGGACCTGGGGCGAATCTCTTCCCAGATCATCGGTACGCAGTACGGTAGCGACGAAACGTCCTCGATCGCGCTGCGAGACCTTGTGCGCGCCGTGGCGACGGAGACCGCACCATGCGTGGCGTACTGGGCTGGAACGCCTCACGAGGAGTACGCCAGCCTGCCCGACCTCGCCTCCGATATCGAGCACCTGATCAGCGCATACGCACCGATCAAGGAACAGATTATGAGGCTCGTGTGCAGCAACGATGGTGGGTGATCGAAAGCAGTAGGCTATGCCAACTGTGAATCCGCGATCCCGACTGCATGTCAGCAGGACAAGGAGCTTCCTACTTTTTCCTCCCTGGTGGAAGCTGCTGAGCACTACCGAACGGACGACCGAAGTTGTACTTCTCGGCAGCCTCGGGCAGGTAGCGGTCAAGCATGTCGCCGACGACATCACCGAGGGAGTTGAGACCATCGCGCTGGCTACGCTGCGTCAGCACCCAGATCAGGCCCCGCAGTTCATCAGCTACGTCGGTACGAATACCGGAGATGGTCAAGCGCGTGTATTCGACCCCTTCGGCCTCGTTGCGCGCGGTCCTTGCTTTCCGCCCGGGAGGGAGGGACTGGGCGGGTGTGAACCGCTTGCCCTGGTTGAACCGGCGGCGGTAGTACGTGGCCGTGCTCTTCCACGCTCTCTCGATCACATCACTGTAGCTCTGCATCCCGTCACGCCCCCCGTGGGACATGAGCCACCACACGAAGCCGCGAAGCTCATCGGCCACGGTGGCATCGATCGCCGAGATGTTGAGCTTGGTGGTCTCAGACCCAGTGTTCGGAGTGTCGGTCGTGTGCTGTGGTCGTGCCTTACGAGCGGCCATCGAAATCTCCTCAAGAGCGGATCCTCTGCCAGGGTGCCGTAGCGGGTGGTACGCCCGGTGGAGACCTCACAAACTTGCCCAGCGTGCACCTGCGTCCGGCGAAGTATCTCCTCCACGCCTCCCCGTACGAGATTGGCCATGTCGGCGGTAGTCATGACTGAAACGCTCGGCTGGAAAGTCCCAGCCGAGCGTTGTGCGTACGGGTACAGACGTGTTGGCAGTGGTTGGTCATTCCGAATCGGTTTCAGCGGTGTGGATGATGTCGAGGCTGGCTACGCCGGTCCCGTCGCTGTAGACGCCCACAGTGCGCTGCCCCGGCTGGTGGCAGTTTTAGACTCCGACTGTGTGGCTGTTCAGGTCGTCGAGCTCGATGCCCCCGCCCGGTCTGTAGCGAAACGCGGTGTCGTAGCGGCTGTGCATGGCGGTTTCCCTGTCTTGGTCCCTGGTCAGATCATTAGGTGCGGAGGTTGTGGGCGAACCGACGGGCGAACGTGGTGACGAAGGCGTAGATGCCTATGGCGATGATGCCGACCACGATGAACGCCAGGTGCGCGATGATCGGCACGACGATCCACCCTGCGGAAATATGCGCTCCGGTGACGTAGGCGAGTACGAGGGTGGCGGTGGCAAGCACGGTGATCGCAAAGCTCGTGCCGACAATAGTGCTCCAACGTCGACGCGCGGTAGGAGTCATCGAGTCCTTTCCCTTGCGTGTTCCTAGCTCCCCAACGGGTGCGTGGAGGACACCGTGGAAACCCGGTGCCCTCCACACGCTCTCGGCAGGTGTACCGGCTGAGTCCGCCTACTGACTCTGCTGCCAGCAGGCAGGACAGAGGCCATCGATCAGCGTGGTGGACGTGGCACAGGCGGCGCATTGAGGCATGATGAACAGAGCTCCCTCCGAAAGGTATGGGTGGGTTGCTGTGCGTGGGGCCACCGGCCCGGGTTGTTGGTTGGGAAGCCGCTCCCGGGCTGTGGTGGCCCTACGCTCCTCACTGGTTCCAGCTGTTGTAGCTCGAGCAGTTGGCGCACTGGCCGTCGGCCAGCAGTGCCTCCTCGTTTTTGCAGGTCGGGCACTTACTCATCACTCGCAACCTTTCCTCGATGTTTCCGTGCTGGCCGTCGAGTGACGGGCCAAGAGGGCGCCGCACAGCGGGTTGCGGCGCCCGGTTGGCTGGTCACGCGATGGCGGGTGCGCGCGGCTGGGGCCACCGTCTCCAGCAGCCCCGCGTGCTCCAGACAACTGGTGCACAGGCCGTAGTGCGGATGCACGTAGTGCTCAGACTCATGCCCCGGGCGCACCGGAAATGGGCGAGGTAGGCCAGCGTCAGCGCGGCTCGGCGGCGCGGAGTGAACCGTTGACGCGGCACGGCCTCGTCGACGCGCCATAACGACGCGGTCCGTCGTCCCCGGCGCCAGGTGAGCACGCCATACGGGTCCTGCCTGCGCCGGCGCTGCCACCCCTGTGCGTGCAGCTGGCTCAAGGTCGCCAAACCACCGGCTCACCTCCACGCATGCGGGTCATCGGCCGCGTGCGAGGGCGCGAGGCCGGCCACTGCCTCGTTCAGCGCGGCAGCATCGTGCAACGCCTCGGCCTGGCGTCGATACGCAGCCGCGATGCCGAGCTCAGGATTGTTGCGGTAGGCGTCCCACACAGAGGCCGCATCAAGCAGCGCATTGCCCACCAGGCTGAACAGCGACGACAGCTCTAGCCGCTCCAGCCCAGTCAGGACCTGGTGGTCACTGCGTCGTCTCAGCGCGAGGGCGCGCTGATAATCCAGCTGCACCAGGTGCAGGATGTCGCCGGCCGCATCGCGGACCGCGGAGTACTCGTCCAGGCCCGGCGCGGCGTGGTCGGTGGATGGTAGGTGCGCGTACGCGTCGTACACTGAGACACGCTCCAAACTCGTTGCAGGGGTTGGAGACACGGCGGCCGGGGCGTTGATGCTGTGGTAGGTAGCGGCGTCCCGGCCGTGCTCTCTGACGATGCGTTAGTAGTCGCCGTCGCGGGTGATCGCGGCGAGGATGGGAAAGCCCTGCTCGTCACGCACGATCTGATCCGCGACGCGATCACTCAAGCTGGCAAAGACCGCGGTGACCGTGGCGCTCGCCTCCTCCTGCGACGTCTCGCGGTCCGGGTCCAAGTAGTAACAGAACGCGCCGAACGCGCTGTCCGGATCCTCAGCCTCGCGGACGAGGACGTCACGCACGTCCTCGTCCAGGCCGTGCACGTGCTCCAGCACGAGGTTTTCCAGGGCAGTGCGCCGCATGAGTGCCTCCGTGATCGGTGTGTTCCCCGGTCGATGGTGCGGGGTGCGCAGTGACACCACATTAGCTCTTTGACGTTTTAACGTCAATAAGGGAAATCGGAGACAGCTGCACTGCACGTGCCGCGCTATAACCACCAGAAAGTGGGCACCACCGTGACCATCTCGTCCGCTCTCGGCACGCACGGCACCATGATTCACTCATCGTTGTCCTCGTCTTCATCGGCGTGAATCCTGCTAGCTGCGCCCAGCAGGCGGGGTCTCGGTTCGCTCGTGCATCATCGGTGCTTGGCGTGCGCCGAGATGCCGACGCCCCGGCCTAGTCCTAGGCCGGGGCGTCGGTAGATAGTTGTAGGGCCCGGCCTAGCTGCCTTAGGCCGGGCCCTACGATGTTCCATCGCGGCTCAGACGAGGTCGTCGAACTCGCCGTTCTTGGCGCCGCGGAGGAACGCAGCGAGCTCATCTCGGCTGAACACGAGTGTGTGGGCGGACCGTGTGTCCTCGGGTAGTTTGTCGTCTTGCAGCCCGATCATGTCGCCGACCGCGGCTAGGGTGATGCACCCTTGCGAGCCGCTGAACGATGATTTTCCGTACTCGGCGTGGGCGATGGCGTTGTACTGCTCATCGTCCAGACCGGGGTACGGGTTTGCGGTCATGTCATAGCTCCTTTGCGATCGTGCGGATCAACGCCTCGGACTCTCGCTGGGTGAGTGCTTGGGCGATGGCCGCGTCGTATGTGTACGTGCAACGCCGGACTGCCATGCGGGCCTCATAGGCTCGCGGTGCTGTGTCCGAGTCCACATACACCACATCCCCGTCTTCGCTGTGCTCGAACCCGAAGAGCACGAAGTTGTCGCTGCCCGGTAGTGCGCCAGCCGAGAACGGAAGCACATGAATTGTGACCGGCAGTTCGCTGCCCACGTCGAGCAGGTACTGCAGCTGCTCGCGCATGACCGCCGGCCCGCCGACCACGGTGCGGATGGCGCTTTCGGTCATCACGGCACTGAGGCCGTGGAAGTCAGTGTCCGCCAGGCGTTTCTGGCGCCGTAGGCGCAGGTCCACGATGCGATCGACATCGATCGGGGCCACAAAGGCCCGCGCGGCACTGACGACGGCTTCGGCGTAGCGCCGGGTTTGCAGCAGGCCCTGGACGAACGCGATGTCGTAGGAGCGGGCCGTGGTGGCGTCTTCGCCGAGCTCGATGAGCATCTCGACGTCTTCGCTGACGAGGTCGGCGTATTCCGTCCACCATCCGTGCTCGCCCGCGCGGCGGCGCAGTTCGTGCAATGCGGTCCGCTCGTCCTGGGAAGCGTCGACGATGCCGAGCAGGCTGTCGAGTTGCTCCGGGGTCACACGGGCCAGTCCGGTTTCCACGCGGGACAAGTGCGCCTTGGACAGGCGGTGTGCCTCGTCCTGCTCGGTGTTGATCCGGTCCACGACTTCTTCTTGGTTGAGCTGTTGTTCGTCGCGCAGTCGTCGGAGCTGTTTGCCCAGTCGGCGGCTGCGCACCGTTTTGCGCATGGCCATACGCCACTCCACTCCCTTGGTGTGCGGTCGGTGATGGCGTTGCTACCCCACCATGATCACACCTCGACATCACCCGATCAGCGGACTGGCTGATCGTGAAATTTTCATGCACGATCCTATCGTGTTGCTTAGTCGATCCAAGCAACAAGCGTAACGGCGTCACAGTGGCGCCGTCGGAGCGGACGGCACGGAGAGCAGGCTGCCCCGAACCTGCCGCCGGGATCCGCTCAGCCGACGCGGCGGCTCGGCAGACCCCCGACATGCCGAGCCGCCGCCCCCGACCACGCAGAAACAAGGGGCGCCATGACGACACCGACACCCGACGATGGGGGCAGAGCCGGACTGGAGAGCTCACCGTTCGCGGTGCGACTCGACAGGCCGGACAGCACACCTGAGTTCCGTTTCTTTCCCACACCGGGCGACGCGTTCCGCGAGCTCCTGCGACTGCTGCATGACGGTCCGGCCGCGACGCGTGGGGCGTGGGGCCTGCGCGCCGAGTACCCGGACGCGGTACTCGTGCCGATGCGCATCCTGCCGGGTGCCGCCACCGAGCGCGCGCGTGTTGCGCACATGCTGCGCATGCAGCCGGGGGAGTGGCACGGGTGCACGCTCATCGCGCCCTGTGGGACTCGGATGGATGTGCGCACCGCGGAGTTCCTCGGAGCCTTCCGCGGGATGCCGTGCGAACGCTGCTTTCTAGCCCAGGCCACAGCGCAGACCCCGCAGCGTCCGGGGAAGGTGCATGCATGAGCACGGCGACCGTCGACGACACCGATTGCACCGTGTCGGTGTGGATCGATCACACCGGGACCGTGCATGAACGCGCCCCGGAGAACTTCCGCCGCACGCTGTGTGGCCGCAACGCCGGGGCCGAGAACGATGTTGAGGTGCATGGACCGCGCGTCTGTGGCTCGTGTGTGCGGCTGCATGTCGCCGTGGAGGTGTACGGCGCGATCACGGGGTGACTCCCCGACAGGCGGGCGGCCCGGACGCGGCGCCCCTCCCCCCGTGTTCAGGCCGCCTTTCCAATCTCCTCTGTCCAGAAAGGAGATATGCGTGATGTCTCTTGTCCCGGCACCGATCGCCGTCGTGCCGCTGCTGGAGTTGCAGACCGCGGACGCGCCTGAGCGGCCCGCTTACGTGCCGCCGGGCCTCGATAGCCACGAGGTGCGGGCCCTGATCGCTGATGCCTATCCCGGAGTGGAGCAGGCGCACCAGGTGCACCGGGTGCACAGCGAGATCGTGCACGCCTACCGGCGCAGCTGCGGGGAGTGGGTGGTGGTGTTCGACCGTGGGCGGCGTGGCCGCTCGTCGGTGAAGGAAGCGGGCGGGCCGCTGTGGGACCGGATCGTCTCGCTCGTGGCGATGTGGGAGGCCGTCGGCCGGCCCGCGGACTACCGGTCGATGGGGGGCTGAGCGGTGCAGACAGCAAGCATCGTCATCGCCGTCCGCGGCAACATCCCCCATCTGATCGGGCTGCTGCGGCGGCTGGCCGCGCAGGACCACGCCGGCCCCCTCGAGGTGGTCGTGGTGGACAACCACCGACAGCCCCGCATCCCCTCCAAGCTGCTGGTCGAGTTCGGCCTGTCCGGCACCGTCGTGCACGAACCGCGGGCGGGACTGAGCCGTGCTCGCAACACCGGAATCCGGCACGTGACCGGGGAGTTCGTGCTGTTCACTGACCCGGACGCGCGGCCCACCCGCGGGTGGGTGCGGTGCCTGGTCGGGGCCCTGGTCAGCACCGGGGCCTACTGCGCCGGGGGCCGGGTCGAGCCCCGCGCCCCGGAGATCACCGCGCGCTGGGAGCCGGGGATTGCGCAGTTCTTCCTCCCGCCGGCGTGGCCGGAGCGCACCTGCTGGCTGCGGGAGCCGTATTGGCTGCTCGGCTGCAACCTCGCTACCCGCTCCGAGCCCCGCCCGGTGTTCGACGAACAGCTCGGGGTGCGCCCGCGGTGGCACCTGTCCTGTGAGGACTTGGATCTTGTCGCCCGTGCCGAGCACGCCGGGCTTGGCGTGGTTGTCGCTCCGGACGCGGTGGTGCATCGGGCCATCCACGCTGCCGACGTGCGGTTGCACCGGCTGGTGCTGCGCGGTTTCGGGCACGGCATCTCGATCGCGCGGCTGCGTCGACGTCACCCGGGCGCGGCGGTCTACGACAGCGCGCGCGTGCGCGAGCTCCTCGGATCGGTTCCGCGCGGGCACTGGCGTACCGCGGCGGCGCACCTGGCCCGCATCTGCGGGTGGCGACTGGAAACGCGACGGCTGGCGCACCGGTCGCCGGCCGAGGAGGTCCAGGAGGTGAGTACTCGATGACCGCACAACCGTGGCCGGGCCCGGCCAGCGCTCCGACCGTGACGGTGCTGCTGGACACGGCCGGGTTTCTGCGGACCGTGCCACTGACCGGCGCGGCCGCGCGCACCGCCCGGCTCAACGAGTGGATGCACCAACAGGGCGCGGAGACCACCGTGCTGCTGTGCGATCTGAACCCGGAGTCGCGGCCGAGTGGGGCGTGGCCGCTGCCGGTGCGCTACCTGCCCTACGCCAGCGTGTACGAGCATCCCGAACGGCTGCGGCTGCACCTAGCCGAGCTGGCCCCGGACGTGCTGGTCATGTCCACCACTCAGCTGGCCGTGCGCTACGGCCGCGAGCTGGCCGATTCCATCGGCGCCGCCCTGATCTACGAGATGCACGACGACGAGGCGAGCCTGCTGCACGCCCTCGGCGACGCAGGACATGCCACCGCAGCGGTGCTGCAAACCGCCGCCGTGCAGGCGGCTGACGGGGTGATCGCCTTCACCGACCGCGACGCCGCGACCGCACGCGCGCTCGGCGCAGCGGCGGTGCACGTGGTGCCCTGCGGGGTCGATCCTGGACCAGTCCCGAGACCACGGCCGAGCAGCCAGTCGCGGGTGGTGTTTGTCGGCAACGGCTACTACGAACCGAATCGCCGCGCGGTGCAGTGGTTGCATGATGTGCTCGCCCCCTCGTTGCCGGCCGACACCGTCATCGAGGTCATCGGCCGCTATCCCACCTCGCTGCGGGGCCTGGCCGACCGGCTGCGGCTGCGCGGGCCCGTGCGCGACCTACGCTCGGCGCTGGAGAGCGCCACCGTCGCGGTGGCCCCGCTGGAGGTCGGCGGCGGGATGAAGCTCAAGGTCCTCGACTACTGCGCCGCCGGGTTGCCGGTGGTGGGCACCGCCGAGGCGTTCGTCGGATTCGGCGAGACCGAGCAGTGGGCGGTCGACGCGGAGCTCGCCGAGCTGCCCGGGCAGGTCGCGGCGCTGTTGAACGACGAGGTGCGGCGCCGCCGTCTGGGCACGCGCGGGCGCCGCCTGGTCGAGCAGCACTACTCGTGGGCGGCCCATGCCCGCACCGCACGGGCGGCCTACAGCGCCATCGTCGAGCAGCACCGCGGCGGTCCACGCGGCAGCTCTCCCGACGCCGAGGCGCGGGCCGTGGCTGCCGAACTGCCGTACTGGCTGCGGGAATGGCGCAGCCGCCCTGCATCAACACCCACCTCCGGCGAGCGAGGACGCGACATGGACGACGACACCACCGGCGAGGGTCAACTCGCCGAGCTGGCCGAAGATCTCGACTGCGCCCGTGTCGCCGCCGCGGCGGCGGTGGGCACCCCGTTCGTCGCGCACGCCCTGGTCGGCTACGGCGGACGCTCCGTGGTGTATCTGGCCGAGCAGGCGGTGCTGAAGGTCTACACCCACCGCCCCGAGGAACGCTGCGCCCGGGAGGCCGCTGGGCTGCGCGCGGCTGCCCACGCGGTCGACCTGCGCGTGCCCGAGGTGCTGGCCTGCGAGGAGCAGTCCGGGCCTGTGGCCTGGCTGGCCGCCACCCGATTGAGCGGCACCCAACCGGCCCCGCAGGAGGCGACGACCACGTTGGGCCACGTCGCCGCCCGGCTGCATACCCTGCCCGCCGAGCACCTCGCCGAGATGCCCGAGCATCGCCGACGCCTGCGCGAACTGCCAGCCGGCACCAGCCCCGCCCACCAGGCCGCGAGCCAGCTGGAGGCCGCCCTGGCCGAGGCGGACCCCGCGGCTGAGGCGAACTCCTGCACCCGCGAGCGCGGGTTCGTGCACGGCGACTTCTCCAGCCGCAACATTCTGCTCGCCGCCGGCGAGCACCCCGGCATCATCGACGTCGAAGGCTCCGGAGTTGGCTGCTGCTACGACGACCTCGGCGCGCTGGTGCTGCACGAGAGCCTGCTCGGCACGCGCGACCGGCGCGTGCTGCTGGCCGTCTACGACGCCGAACGCCGCCGGCTGCACCCCACGAGCGCCGTCGTGCGCCCCGAACATCTCGCCTATCACCTGGTGCTGCGCGCCCGGTGGATCATGCAGTGGGCCCTCGAACTCGATCCTGAGCTGGCCGAGCAGGTCACCACCCTCACCCCGTGGCTGCTGACAGCCCTGCACGGTACCGAGGAGGTGCTGTGACGTGCTGATCCTCGACGGGATGCCCGGCGCAGGCAAAACCACCGCCCTCGGCGGCCTGCTGCGCCAGTGCCCCGACGTGGTGCTCTTCCCCGAAGCCCGCCCACCGGCCGGCGAGGACGAGACCGTGATGCGGCACCTGCTGGCCGAAGATCACGCGCGCACCGCCGCGGCCGCCCGGCTGCACGCCCGCGATCCGGACCGGGTGGTCGCCTCCGACCGCTGCCACCTCGGCGTGCTGGCCTACCGCTACGCGCTGGCCCGGCTCACCGGCCAGTGGCGCGAGTTCGACCGCGCCCTGGACCACAGCCGCGAGCTCGCGCTCGACCAGCGCCACCACGGCGACACCGTGCTGATCCTGGACCTCGACCCCGCAACCTCCCAGCACCGCCGCCGCGGCCACGCCCACGACGAGCGTTACCACCTCTGGTACGACCCGGAGTTCCTCGCGCACTACCGCACGTTCGTCCGCGACCTCACCCGGTGGATCACCCCCGGGCCCGACTGGCAGCACCTCCACGTCGCCGAGACGGACCTGGAGGTCACCCTGCGCGCGCTGCTGCCTCACCAGCCGACTCCGCTCGTGCTCGACAGCACCGGCCTGCCCTGCGGCGGCGACTGCGGCCGCCCCCGGTCGCCGACCGTGGCCACCGTGCACGGAGCCACACAGCTATGAGGCCGCGGGGTGCACCACCAATCAGCCGGCGAACCCGTGCGCTGCTTGACCCGTGCCGCCCAGATCACCGACCACAGAGGAGACACCGCCGATGGCCACGACCGAGGCCGACGCCGCCTCAGCCGCGCACACCGCGCGCACGCTGCTGGCCGCACTGGCCAACGCCCCTGCCCCGACCACCCCCACGGCCTGGAGTGCTCCCGCACGGGAGACCGCCGCCGAGATCCGCGAGCAGCTCATCGACGCCACCCAGCACGGGCACACCACCGTGCTCTTCGCCGAGCTGCACCGCTGGCGCAGCAGCCTGGATGCCGCTCTGGACCAGCTCGCCACCACTGATCCCGACCTGTGGTGGCACTGGCGCCAGCCCGGCACGTGGCTGGACTCCCTGCTGCGGCTGCGCTCACTGATCGCCCACGTACTCGGCAAAGCCTTCTGGGACGAGGCCGAGCACGTGGCCTACGCGGACATGGACGTGCCCCGCTACCTCTGGGGAGCCCGATGACACCACCGGATCAGTCCACTTCAGACAAGTACACCCGCACCGCAGCCGAGCTGCTGGCCCTGCTCGGCGGGGCCTGCAACCTCCGCGCCGTGACTCACTGCATCACCCGGCTCCGACTGACCCTGGTCGACCGCCACGCCATCGACGACACCGAACTGCGCGACCACCCCGCAGTCCTCGGACGCCGCGACACCGCCGAAGGCTGCCACCTCATCGTCGGCCCCGCCGCGGCCGTGCCCCTCGCCCGCGCATGCACCGACCTCCTCGCACCGGCCTCCACGGACTGCGAGGACTCCGACCGTGCCCAACCGGTGCACGGCGCCGAATAGGGAGCCGATAACAGCGGTACAGCCCCTTCGATGGCGAGAAAGGGGTCGCAGAGGCGGGTGATGTTCTGCGCGTCGACTCGCACACCAGTGCGAATGAGTGTTCTCATCGGGGCATGACGGGAGTGCGCGCAATCGAGGTCACTGCTCCGCCGGTGGTGTCGGCGGGGTTTCCCTCCCCGGCGGAGGATCATGCCGGGCGGTTGGATCTCAACGAGCATTTGATGCCTCGACCGGAGGCCACATTTGTCCTGCGCGTGGCCGGCTGGTCCATGCACGAGGCTGGCATTGCTGACGGTGACGAGGTCCTGGTCGACCGGTCTCTGGCCGCCAGCGAGGGCAGCATCGTCGTCGCGATCGTCGACGGGGAGTTCACACTCAAGCGGCTACGGACCTCGCCGCCGCGGTTGGAGGCCGACAACGCGGAGTATCCGGATATCGGCATTGGCGAGGACGGCATCGGCATCTGGGGTGTGGTCACCACGGTGATCCACCACGTGTGCTGAGAGCGATCGGTCATGTCTCGAGGTCAGGTGTATGCCCTGGTGGACGTCGATGCGATGTATGCCTCGTGTGAGCAGGTGCTGCAGCCGCATCTGTGGCACCGCCCGGTCGTGGTGCTGTCCAACAACGACGGATGCGTCATCGCGAGAACGGCGCAGGCGAAAGCACGCGGCATCGCCATGGGCCAGCCGTGGTTTCAGCTGGCCCGTGACCCGCGCATGCAGGATGTGGTGGCCCGCTCGGCGCATTTTGAGCTGTACGGGGACTTTTCGGCGCGGCTGCAGGCGATCATCGCGTCCTACACCCCCTGGATCCAGCCCTACTCCATCGACGAGTGCTACCTTGCCCTACCGCGCGACCGCGCCGCCGCCCTGGCGCGGCAGCTGCACGACCAGGTGGGCCGGTGGCTCGATTTGCCCGTGTCCATCGGCATCGCCCCGACACGCACGCTGGCGCATCTGGCGACCGAACAGGCCAAGCACACCGGGGCGGGGGTGTGTGAGTTGGCCGAACCGGAGCAGTGGCAGCAGCTGCTGCAGCAGTGGCCGGTCACCGAGGTGTGGGGCATCGCCGAGCGCATGGCCCAGCGACTCGCCCCGTGGGGCATCCACACGGCCGCGCAGCTGGCCCGCACTGATCCGGGCTGGGCCCGGCGGCTGTGGTCGGTGGAGATCGAGCGCACGATCCGCGAACTGCGTGGTGTCACCTGTATCCCGCTGGAGGAGCAGCCCCCACCGCGGCAGCAGATCGTGCACAGCCGGCATCTGGGCCAACCCGTGACCGAGCGGGAGACGGTCGCCGAGGTGGCCGGCTCCTTCGCCGACCGGGTGGCGCGGCGGCTGCGTCGGCACGAGCGCGTCACCCCGATGGTGACGGTGCAGCTGGCCACCAGTGCCGTCGCTCCGGGGCCACAGACCTGCACGCAGGCCACGCAAACGCTGCCGGCACCAACGGCAGCCACACGTCCCATGAGCACGACCGCGGCCGAGCTGGCCCGGCGGGCGTGGCGGCCTGGCTTTCACTACCGGCGGGTGACCGTGCTCGCTGCCGAGCTCACCGCCCCGGCCGATGCGACACGCCCCCTGCTGGTGCAGGACGGCATGGAGGGGGATGAGCGGCTGTCGGCGGCGCTGGATGCCCTCACCACCCGCTACAGCGGCACCAGCGTCACCCTCGGCTTCGGCCGCGCAGGAATGCGCCACCCACCGGCGTGGGCCCAACGGCAACACCACCTGTGGCCGGTCACGACCACCAGGTGGGACCGACTGCCCCGGGTGTACGCGTGACCTCAGGGTCTTGTGTCGCCGGGGCCGTGTTCGTCGCTGCTGGCGCCTGGTGCCTGCCCGCAGTATCCAGACGACGTGGTCATCTCGTCACCCGGCACCACCTGGACACCGATGCCGATGAAGA
>BCQL01000087.1_pt1 | contig 12805 bp, 11 predicted proteins | sample 1008151 | NCBI WGS metagenome assembly BCQL01 (sample SAMD00035459, study PRJDB4067) | museum specimen metagenome | biome: marine biome; feature: sea shore; material: organic material | host: Otohimella japonica | place: Japan:Kanagawa | collected 1927
AACTTGCCTCCGGTGGATCTGGGCGCGCTGTACGGTGAAAGTGCCTTGACCCGGTGGGTCGGAGGTATGGGAGCCCGGTCCCGTCCGGACGGTCGGCGGCCGGGCTCTTCGCATATTCGCGCCGGTGAGCGGCTGAGTGCGCGGCCCGTCAGGAGGTGCCGGCGATCGCGGCTTCGCCGCTGGGACCCGCGGTGGCCGCCGGCTCGCTCGCCCGCGCCTTCCGGTTCGCGATCATCGCGCACACGATGAGCTGGAGCTGGTGGAACAGCATCACCGGCAGCACGATCAGCCCGACCATGCCGCCGGGGAACAGGACGTTGGCCATCGGCAACCCGGTCGCCAGGCTCTTCTTCGAGCCGCAGAACACGATCGCGGTCCGGTCGGCCTCGGGGAACCCCAGCAGCCGGGAACCGAAGTGGGTGCTGGCCAGCACCGCCGCCAGCAGCGCGATCTCGAGCGCGGCGAGCACGACGAGCTCGCCCGGCGCGATCCGCTGCCAGATCCCGCTGACCACGCCCTGGCTGAACGCGGTGTAGACGATGAAGAAGATCGTTCCCCGGTCGTAGCGGCCCAGCGCGGTCTGGTGGCGACCCATCCAATCACCGATCCAGCGGCGGCAGAACTGCCCGAGCAGGAACGGGATCAGCAGCTGGAACACGATGTCCACTAAGTTAGAAATTGATTTTCATCAACGCTTGCTGTGGTAATTGTGCTCGTTAACGCTGAAACAGAACCAACTGGTTTGCCTACAACACCGTCTTCACCATCACTACCGTCGGTACCGTCACTGCCACAACCGGATAAAGCGAAGGCCATTAAGCCAGCACTAAATACCGCTTTAGCAGTAGTATTGAAATTGAATTTTTTCATCATTGTTCCCTGCAAGAGATTTTTATTCGTACTTGATTCTTCATCATAAAATCAAGTGTATGGATATTATCCAAGCTTTTAATAAGCCTCTTTATTTTATTCACTTAGTTCTATAATCACTGTGATTAAGATCTTAGTATGCCTAAAGAGGTATTTTGAAATCTGCAATTTGCAAGTTGGCATATTGAAAATGTTATGCCGGCGGGAGTGTTATTGCTCATCCGTTGCAATATTGTAGTTTTTCAGTGTTTTATTAAGCTGTTAGGAATATTCAATTTCAGTAAGCATAACGAATAAATCCATTATTCAATGTACCATCACATACATTACTTACGTCTAAAATTGCCATTACTAATAATAGGTCTTTTAGTTAAAAAATGTATGCATAATCAGGTGATTTTTGGCTGATTTTAATGGTCAACTACAAGCTTTTTAAGGAAATTGTGATGTAGATCTCATATTTATTGCGCGATTAATAATGAGTGGCCAAATCAATAGACTTTTGAAATGAATTTAGTATTGAAATTTAAAGTTATTGCATAAACATGCATTTACCTTAGTTGTGATAAATTATGTGCAAATTGGGCAATGATTGTGCAAACAGTCATGTTCATATCGAATGAGCCATAATTTCGCTTGATCATGGCAGGGGCTTAGGGGATAATCCTGCCGTTCACATTAAAAGAAGCGTTTAATGTGAAATCTATGGTGACCTTAGGGTCCCCTCGCAATGATAACTTGTGAACTCGGCCAGGCCCGGAAGGGAGCAACCGCAGCAGGTGACTCATGTGCCGAGGTGTGGCTCTAGGGGAACCTCCAAATCCTCTCTTTATTATCTTTCTTTATTACGTTTTATCTTTTACTAGTCAGTTTGTAATCGGTTTTTAATATTTGTATTTATTAACATAAATTATGTGTTTTCTAGGCTTGGTAATGCTGCAACTTTAGCTTTTGCTTCAGCTTCTTCTTCGGCTAAACGTCTTTTTAAGTTCGATTTTAAAAATTCTCTAGACTTCTCTAATGCGGCCTGTATTTCTTTTTTCATATTTTGAAGTTCATTATAATCTTCAAAAAAATACGTATCGACTAGATGTCTGATATAGCGAACAGGCAACTGATTTAACGTCACGCAGCATAAGTCGGCAAGGTATTCTTCTGGCAGTTCCTCCATTAACCCTTCATCTCTTAATATTTCCATTAATAAGACTTCATAATAATTGCGAATATCAACCTGCATAATTTACTCCGATGGCGCTACTTTTATATCAGTTTGCAACTAGATTGAGTTGGCTGCAATAAAAAGTTGGCTATGGCGTTGGGTTAATTCAGTTTCATCGCGGCTATAACCACCTCCGATAACTGCCGCGATTGGGATTTGAGCCTTTTTTGCTGTAGATAAAATTATTGTATCTCTGGCTAAAATTCCAGCGGTTGAAATGTTGAGATAGCCTAGATCATCGTCAATGTGGATATCTACGCCTGCATCATAAAGGATTAAATCTGGTTGATGGATATTAATAAGGTAGGGAACAACTTCTGTTATTGTCTCGATAAATTGATCATCATTGGTATATTTGTGAAATTCAACATCGTGATCTGATTTTGCTTTTCGCGCTGGGAAGTTTTTAAGGCAATGAAATGAGCAAGTAACAATATTAGTATTATTACTGGCTAATGTGGCAGTGCCGTCTCCTTGGTGTACATCACAGTCAATGATTAACACTTTACTGGCTTTACCTGAATTGATCATAGTCGATGCGGCTAATATCAAATCGTTGAAAATACAGAAGCCACTACCGAAATCTTGGTGGGCATGATGGTAACCACCACTTAAGTGTAAAGCGACGCCATTTTCGATTGCCAATTTAGCGCAAAGTACAGTGCCATTAACTGCATGTAAGGTTCTGTCTACTAATGATTCACTCCAAGGGAAACCAATCCGCCTCATTTGTTTTTTATCGAGTGTGTTAGCTAAAAAGCCATCTACATAATCGGGATCATGAACTTGTTTTAGTTGGTCTATGCAAATTTTAGTAGGAGAGTGAAAGTCTTTTGTATTGGCTATGCCGCTTGAAATTAAATATTGCTGTAATAATTGATATTTCGTGGTTGGAAAGCGGTGCGCACTCGGTAACACCAGCTTAGAGTAGCTGGTGTGATAAACAAGTGGTATGCCCAAATGTAAAACCGAAAGTGCAGAGGGGATGAAGAAAAGTTATAGCTGTTTAATCGCCCAGCTCATAAATTCTTTACGAGTTTCTTCATCAGCTTGAAGCCACCAATATTGAAGCATTTGCTCAGGATGTGTCCCTGTTTGGCTATTGGCGTTAACTTTTGCACTGCTTGTTTTAGTCGTGTTAACTTCATTTGCACTAGCGGCTACAGCAGGTGCCGTTGCTGCAACAGTCGCACTGGGTGCAACTTTAGCGACAGGTAAAGATTTTGTATTACTATCTGTTGCTGAAGCAGACAAGGTATCAATATCTTCGCCTTGATTACCGTTGAACAAATTGGAAATAAAACTACTCTCTTTATATTCTGTTTGAGTTACTGTATATGATACTGCGCCGTTATCTTTTCGAGAAATTACGACTTGAGGGTCTTTGGCAAAGGCTTTAGGCTTTTTGACATAGTCGCCGTCGATAGGCTTTAACTGATACTCGTAATCGCCATCAACCTTGATATCGATAATAAATGGTGAAGATTTAATAAAACTCTGGCTATCACTGAAATCATCATCAACCATATCATGATAACGAATTGCAATTTTGTGCTGACCGTTATCTAACTCAAGGTTAGTTTTATGCGAGAACATATTGGTATCAATTTCTTTGCCGTCTAAAGCAAGATATTCAAAAGACATAGGAATGGAGAGATTTGCTGCAATAACAGAAGTTGAAGTGACAAAAGCCAGTAATGTCGCACTCAGCGGCAGTGTAAATTTCATTGTTGCTCCTTAACGATTTGTATTTCGATTCGGTCGTTCAAACATTTGAATCCTATCTTCAATATAGCTAATTGCTTGACGGCACTTTCCTAATCTGCGGTGCAGAGAAAGGATTTCATTTTGTATCGTGATTTTGTCAGCACTGTGACAGTTTGCAAGCTTAGTTTCCATTTCTGCAATTTTTTGTTCAAAAGTTGTAGCCCAATTCAAATGTTTATTAAGCTCTTGGTAAATCTGGTGGCTATTTTTCATCACATTGTTAGCTATCCATGCAAATCCACTGTCGGCATGTTGCTGCTGTTGTTTCTTCGCATATCTAGCACGGTTGTTGGCACGTTTTTGTTCAGCTGTTTTTACATTAATATTGGTCGTCACTAAAGCTCGACGTAATGCAGTAAAGCGGTCTTGTATTCTTTGGCAACTTAACTCGATAATTTTGATGTCTAATTTTAGAGAAAGTTGCTTTTCTAATTGAGCAATATCTTTTTTAAGTTGTTGGATACAGGGTGTGAGCTGAGCACCTTGCTGAATAAATAATTGCGAATTAAATCTTTCAATGTCTTGCAGCATTTTCTTCTGTTGTGAAGGCAATTGCTGGTCATGATTTAACGCATCTCGTTCAAGTGTATTGAGCTGCTGCTTTAATTGATGAATTAGTTGATTTGTATTTCTCATAACCATGCTGTCCAAGCAAGATTAGCTGCAATTGCTAGTACGACAATAATAAAGAGTGGTTTGACAAAGGGAATTCCGAATCGTATTGCTGATTTCGCGCCAATGAATGAGCCCGCCATCATACACACCCCCATCCATAGACCCAGTATCCAGTCAACTTCACCTAAAAGGGCAAAAATAACGAGTGCAGTGACATTACTGACAAACGTCATGACCCTAGCAAGGGCGCAACTGTTTAATAAAGGTAGCTTGTGCAGCCTGATACTACTTACTGTCCAAAAGGCACCAATACCAGGACCAGCAAAACCATCGTAGCAACCTAGTAGAGTCCCTTGAGCTGCTTGTTTCGTTTTACATGGCGATTGCGTAGGCGCAACAGAAATATTATCTCCCATTGCTTTTGGACTGAGTAAGGTATAAAACGCGATGCTGATGATAACCAATGGAAGAATTTTTTCGAGCCAAGCGGCGTCGATTAAATAAACTAAAATGCTGCCTAATACAGCACCTATAAAAGTGGTTATAAAGGCGGTTCGCCAAAATCTAAGTTTGATGAGTTGCTGCTTATAATAAGTATATCCAGCGGTTAATGAGCCGAAACATGCTGCCAGCTTATTTGTGCCTAAGGCTAAATGAGGCGGAATGCCCATAGTCAGTAGTGCGGGAATTGATAGCAATCCACCACCTCCTACTACGGCATCAATAAAACCAGCGACTAATCCAATAACAGCCAAAAACGCCCAATGGCTAGGATCTAACAGAAATTCCAAATAAATACCTATTCTATAACTTTACGAAATGGCGGAAGGGCATCAAGTAATGATTTACCATAACGCTTAGTAATAAGACGCCTATCTAAAATGGTGACGCGACCATAATCATCTTCTTTACGGAGTAATCTACCACAACTTTGGATCAATTTGCGTGATGCATCTGGAATGGTGAGCTGTAAAAATGGATTACCACCTTTACTCTTAATGTATTCTGCATGCGCTTGTTCAACTGGTGAAGTTGGCACTGCAAAGGGTAATTTGGTAATAATCAGATTGGTAAGATAATCACCGGGTAAATCTAACCCTTCTGAAAAACTTCCTGTACCGAAAATAATACTGGGCTTACCTTGGTCACAGCGGAGCTTGTGTTGCTCTAAAATTTGTTGCCTTGGCATGGTTCCTTGCACAAACAGCTGGTCTTTGGCAATTTTGCCATTGACCTTATCTGTTACTTTTTCCATTTGCCAATATGAGGCAAACAGTACTAATGTCGCCATTTCATCTTCTACAAGTGCGATAACTTGTTCTGCTAGTTCATCTGTAAAAGCATCTTCAGTGGGCTCATTTTCCATTTGTGGAATAAACAATGTCGCGTTATTTTGATAATCAAAGGGCGATAACAAGGCTAAAAAACGACTACCATCATTTAGGGACAACCCGACTTGGTGAGCGAAATGATTGAAATTATTTAAGGCTCTTAATGTTGCGCTACACAATATAACGCCTGCTGCTTTTTGCCAGAGCATATGCTCAAGCATAAAACCGACCTCAATTGGAGAGGCACAAAATAGGTAATCTTGTTGTTTACCGGTAATGAGCTCTGCCCAGCGAGCCATTGGCGCCCCTTTTTTGGAATCCTCTTTTGCTAGCATTTTCCAGAGTTTTGCGAGGTTTTCTAATCTTTGCAGTATAAAGCCGGCCTCTGATAAAGCAGCTTCTGATTGATGCTTTGGTAGTTCACCATCTTTGATTGCTTCATTCAGTACACTTTGGATCTTGGTAAATTGTTTTACTGCAAGATTTGATGTAGTTGCTAAGTTTTCTGCTTGTATTAGTAAAGATTCTGGAAGCTTGCCATTTTCGAATCGTAAACGCGTTTCTGGGTTGGCAAAAAGTTTAGGCTGTGTGTCGCAAAAATGGGCAACTTGATTAAGCTGAGTCACTAAATCGCCAATGTGATCGAGCATTGCTTGCACAGGGGCAATAATATGTGTGGTTTTAAGTTGATTTTGAAGTTTGGAGCAGGTCTTTGACGCCTTTTCAAGCCAATCACTCGCTCCCCTCAATGTTGCTTGAGCACTTGAAAAATCTCTTGCTACCGTCGGCAAGTGATGAGCCTCATCGATGACATAAAACATGTCTTCAGGTTCTGGCAAAATCACGCCACCGCCTAACTCTAGATCGGCAAATAGCAAACTGTGATTAACAATAAGTACATCCCAGGTCTCGACATCTTCACGAGCTTTATGAAAAGGGCAGTGATGATGGCTCGACATTTGCCGATGACAACTGTGCTTATCACAGCAAATTTGCTGCCATAAAAAGTCAGGAATAGGCTTTTTTAATGTATCAATCTCGCCGTTCCACTTATTGTCGTTAAAATCTTGATGTAGGGCTTTGAGGAGATCTATTTGACTTTGATCTGGTTTAGTTTGCCACATTGCCATCTGAGATGTGTCTTCAGGACCTATCATGGCAGCGAGTTTAGCTAAACATACGTAACGCTGGCGGCCTTTAACTAAACCGAATTTAAAATCAACGCCAGATTGTTGCAAAAAGAAAGGTAAATCCTTGTGCAATAACTGCTCCTGCAAGGCTACTGTTGCTGTCGCGATACAGACCTTTTTCTTACTTGCCAAAGCTAATGGAATCGTTCCGAGAATATAAGAAAGGGATTTACCAATACCGGTTCCTGCTTCACAAACCATAATGCGTCGTTGTTTATCATAGTCACCAGCTAGGGTTTTTGATATTTCTGCCACCATAAAGTTTTGCTCTCTGCGAGAACGAAAATTTGGCATCGCAGTCGCAATATCTTTATAGATAGTGCGGATCTGGGTTTTGATATGATCCGTTAGCATGTAGGGTCCATTAGCAATCTTTACTTACTAATTCTGTATTAGCTGTTATATGCTGTACATAATAACAGTGATTTTAGTTGTTCGAAATATATAATCTAGCTAAAAGCTAAGCGAAGACTTTTAGCGACAGGATTCAAATCGGATAATGAAGGGCTCGATCTTAGATGTTATGAATATCTATGGCTATGACCTTATTCAGTTAATCACACTCAATATGTAAAGTAATCTTGTTAATCCATGGACACTCAATTGCAAAAAAACACCCTAAAAGGGCTCGTACTCACCCGACACGCCATTTATCGACATGGCCGATTACTATTGCAGTATTTTATAAAAACAGCTGACGGTCCTGCAATCATTGAGGTGGAGCAGTCTGATGTTATTTGCTTTTGTAAGCAGATAGATTCTGAGTTCATTTTAAGTCATTTTAGTACTGGTATAAGAATTGAGCCGGTAAGCCTAAAAAATTTTAATTACGAAGATGTGTCTTGTGTTTATGTAAAATCAACAACGATGTTAAAACAGGTGCTGCGCATTGCTAATGACGCTGGTATTGAAATTTATGAAGCAGATATTCGACCTGAACAACGTTTTTTAATAGAAAGATTTATAGCATTACAAGCTGAATTTGCCATTAATGCTCCTTTATCACAGCCGCCGTATAACACTGATAATCATCCAAGTACTCACACTTACTTAGCAAGCAAAGCCAGAAGAACAGAAGTTAATGTGCCTGTCTCAATGGTGTCTTTAGATTTTGAATGCAGCCCAACTGGTGAACTGTATTCTGTTGGTTTATATGGTTCACATTCAGCGCTAAATGAGGAAACCGACCTTTATCAAAAAGTCATCATGGTAGGAGAGTCTGAATCAATAGATAACAAAAAGTTTGATAGCGACAAATTAAGCGATGATGACATTCACTGGGTGAGCGATGAAGTCTCATTAATTAAAGCTCTGATAACTTGGTTCAAAGAGTATGACCCTGATGTCATTATTGGTTGGGCGGTGGTGACCTTTGATTTGGCGCTACTGTATAAGCGTTGTCAAATACATCAAATAGCATTATTAATCGGTCGCGATGAACAAGCGCTGACTTGGAAGGTGGAAGATAAGTATCGTCCTGAGACACTATCGCTGCCTGGACGGGTTGTACTTGATGGTATTGATTGGATAAAAGCGGCTTTTTATCAATTCGAGCGTTATTCACTAGAGCATGTTTCTCAGCACTTATTAAACGAAGGCAAAGCCATTGATCATGTTGAAAATCGTGGGCAAGAAATATGTCACCTTTTTGAGCACAACAAACAAGCATTAGCTTTTTATAACTTAACTGATTGTAGGTTAGTGTGGGATATCTTTAAAAAGACCCAATTACTGGCTTTTGCATTAGAAAGAGCAAAATTAACGGGTCTTGAGTTTGGGCGAGTAGGTGCCTCGGTCGCTGCATTTAATAACTTGTACTTACCGCATCTTCATAGAAGTGGATTTGTTGCACCAGCGAGAGCGGCCAGTAATGGTTTAGAATCTCCAGGTGGCTATGTCATGGACTCCATTCCAGGCTTTTATAAAGATGTATTAGTCCTCGATTTTAAAAGTCTGTACCCTTCAATAATACGTACCTTCTTAATTGACCCTAAAAGTCTTGTTGAAGCAAAATTCAACCCTTTAGAAGATGATGTTGACGGCTTTTTGGAAGCTAAGTTTAATCGTCATAATGCAATTTTACCTGGTCTTATTGCTAGTCTTTCTCTGCAAAGAGAAAAAGCTAAACAAGATAATGATAAACCTCTTTCTCAAGCAATTAAAATTATCATGAACTCTTTATATGGCGTTTTAGGCTCAAAAGGGTGCGTTTTTCATGACGCTAAACTGGCAAGTTCTATCACAATGCGTGGCCATCAAATTATGAAACAAACGAAAGTTTGGATTGAAGAATTGGGTTATAAGGTTATTTATGGTGATACAGACTCAACATTTGTGTGGTTGGGTGAAAAGCATCAAGTAAAAGATATCAACAAACTGGGAGAGCAACTAGCACATGATATGACAGTTAAGTGGCAACAGCGTTGTCTGGATGAATACGCTTTAACTAGTCATTTGGAGCTAGAATTCGAAAGTCATTTTAGTCAGTTTGTTATGCCGACCTTAAGAGGGTCAGAAGCTGGCAGTAAAAAGCGTTACGTCGGCGCATCAAAGGATGCCGAAGGGCAACTCTCTCTTACATTCAAAGGAATGGAGCAAGTAAGAAGCGATTGGAGCCCGTTAGCAAGAAGGATCCAATACCATTTGTATTTTTTATTGTTTTCTAATGGTGACGTTAAATCTTATCTATACGAGCAACTTGAGCAATTGGCTTTGGGGCAATTCGATAATGAGTTGATATTTAGAAAACGATTGAAACGTCATGTAGAAGAATATACCGCTAAATCCTCACTACACGTTAAAGCTGCCATTAGGCTTTGCCAGATCACAGGTGATAAGAATAAAGGTAGAAGAGGAGCATTAATTGAGTACCGAATGACATTGAATGGTGCTCAGCCTATTACTGCTGTAAATGAGTCAATAGATTACGACTATTACATCGAAAAGCAGATAAAGCCGATAGCGGAGCCCGTTTTAGCCTTATTAGGGGAAGGGTTTGATAGTCTTAGTAGTCATCAGATAATGTTAATTTAGTGTTATTTGATATTGCGTTTGTGGTTATTCGTTACTATTTTTGAATAGTTTGGTAGTTGATTGTACTGTTTGATGTGTGTATTTAGTATATTCATACGGAAATTGCGCTCATTTCTTTGTTTCGTGATATTTCAGCATGCTAGCCTTTGTTGAAAGGATAATACAAACAAAATGGACTGTTACCAGCAACAATGATGAATTTAAAATGGGAAGGTTTAGCTCGATGAAAAAGACTTTAATCGCTTCGACACTAGCAGCAGTGATGTTCGTACCAACAGCTTCAGCAATTGAAATCTATAAAGATGACAAGAACTCAGTAGAAATTGGTGGCTTCATTGATGCACGTGTTTATCACGGTCAAGACACTACAGAAGTAGTCAATGGTGCATCACGCATTAACTTTGGTTTTGATCGCCAAATGGGCGATGGTTGGAATGCGTTTGCTAAACTAGAGTGGGGCGTAAATCCATTTGGTGACAGTGAAATTATTTATAACAATGATCAACTTTCTTATGAGAATGGTGACTTCTTATCGAACCGTTTAGGCTATGTAGGTGTAAACCATGATACATACGGTACGCTGACGATTGGTAAGCAATGGGGTGCTTGGTACGACGTCGTTTATAACACTAACTACGGTTTTGTTTGGGATGGTGATGCTTCTGGTACTTACACATATAACAAAGGTGATGGTTCTGTAAACGGTACAGGTCGTGGTGATAAAACGGTTCAATACCGTAATGCATTTGGTGACTTCAGCTTTGCAGTTCAAGCTCAGTTAAAACAAGATGAGTTTGATGTATTAGAAGATGGAAGTATTGGTGACGAGCCAGTGGCTCCGTTGATCAGTGCTCAGCAAACTGTTGCGACAATTGAATATAACAACACTTATGGCTTAGCCCTTACTTACCAAGCTACCGATAATTTTGTTGTGACTGCCGGTGTGAACGTTGGTGAGTTCAAAGGTGAAACTGTCGAAAACGAAAAAATCGAAGAAACTGACATCATTTATGGCTTCGGTTTGACATATGGCGGTGGCTGGGATGCTGAAGGCTTATATGCTGCTGCAAACTACAGTAAACAAGAATTCCACGATACTGACAATTTAGGTCGCTTAATTTCTGAAGCATATGGTGTTGAGACGTTAGTATCATACCGCTTTGATAACAACATCCGTGCATTTCTTTCATACAACATCTTAGATGCTGGTGACGAATATAAAGCAGAATACAACGGTGATACTTTCAAACGTCAATTCACGGTTGCTGGTTTGCATTACATCTGGGATGCCAACACTGTAATTTATATTGAAGGTCGTATTGATAGTAGTGACTTCAGTGGTAGTGAAGAAGCTGCTATGAAATTATCAGATGATGATGGTATCGGTTTCGGTATCAGATATACGCTTTAGTAGTTTAATCACTGATAAAAAGCACCCGAAAGGGTGCTTTTTTTTTGTTTAGAATAAAAAAGATGAAGTTAAATGTTAAAACTTTGTACCAATAAGTATGTGTTTCACCATTTACAATGAAATGAGGCTGTTTAAATATCGTTCATTTGAAAACAAAATGTTAATAAGCTTGGTTCTGATTGGTAATAAATAAAAATTTTACCTATCAATGTCTTATGTTTTGGTGGTAGTTATATCATCTGATACTGTCCACTAAAATGGACAGATTAACTATCAGTATCAAGCAAACTCTCGTTATGTTAATGAAACATATGTTGAATTAATGTTTCATTTGTGATTTTATTGCTCTTGAAATGTAGTAGCGGTGTAACTCGCACACATTCACCAGCTTGGTTTTACCGAGATTGGAAAATAAGAAAGATATAAGTCCAGGGAGATTGACAATGCATAAGAATTTATTAGCTAAATCAGTGCGTCTAGCAATGATTAGCGGTGCGGTTGCAGCAGCATTTACAACACCAGTGGCATTTGCTGCTGAAGAAGGTGCTCAAGTTGAGCGTATTTCTGTAACTGGTTCACGTATTAAGCGTACAGATATGGAAACTGCTTCACCAATCACTGTTGTAACTGCAGAGCAAATGAACCTTCAAGGTATCCAAGACGTAGGCCAGTTCTTGCAAAACAGTTCTGTGATGTCTGGTTCACCAGCTATGACCACTACAAATAACGGTGGTAACGGTGGTACTTTCGTTGAACTACGTGGCCTAGGTTCGGCAAGAACTTTAGTACTAGTTAATGGTCGTCGTCCGGTAAGCTCTGATTTTCAGAATATACCGAGCTCAATGATTGAGAGAATAGAAGTATTAAAAGACGGTGCGTCAGCTACATACGGTGCAGATGCTGTTGCAGGTGTTGTGAATATTATTACTCGTAGTGATTTCGAAGGACTTGAAATTACAGCTCAAGCTAAAAACTCACATGCCCAATTTATATAGATGTTGGGCTTTTTATAAATTCCACTGAATGGAAATTTATCTCTTTAAATGGATTTTTGCGTGAAGGTTAAACTATGAATAAAAATCTGATCAGCATCTCGATTGCTTCAGCACTACTTTCTACAGCGGCAGCAGCGTCAGAAGTCTATTCTGATGAAGACACAACGATAAAAGTCGATGGGCGAGTGGAAGTTAGAGCCAATTTTTCTGATGCAAATAAATCAGATGAAAGTGACAACACTTATAAAGATGCTTCGCGTATTCGAATTAATGTGGAAGGTGAAGAGAAAGTAAATTATATTGGTGTTGTAGGCCCAGTAAAAACATTATCTCAAAACACAGATTTTAATATGTTTAATTGCTTAACTTATTGG
>BCQL01000088.1_pt1 | contig 12800 bp, 17 predicted proteins | sample 1008151 | NCBI WGS metagenome assembly BCQL01 (sample SAMD00035459, study PRJDB4067) | museum specimen metagenome | biome: marine biome; feature: sea shore; material: organic material | host: Otohimella japonica | place: Japan:Kanagawa | collected 1927
GGGTAAAGAGTTTGAAAAATTTGCAATTTAATAGCCGCTGTCGGTTCAACTCCCGATAAACCATCCCTGTTTGCCGCAATATCGGATAAGTTGAAGGGGCCTTCCCAAAATACATTCGGATTACTTAAATCTGGATCGGCTAATACTGGACCCGGAGTATCTGTTCTTTGCCATAACCCCCCTGTGGCATCGTCAATAACTACTAAGGCCCCAGTAGGATAATCATTTCTTTGCCTTGTATCATAAGGAGCGACACCATTTCGACCAAGAGATTGAATTGCATTAGACATGCGATTCATTAGCCAATTAAAAAATTCAGGATTTGCTGGCCCACATTCGAAACCTTTAGCTATTTCAGAATCCGTCGGTTTTGTTTTTTGACCATTCGATGACCAAATTTCATTTAAAAGCAACAATTCTTCACCTGAAGGCATAATTTTTTAATTCTTGGAAAATTCTGGCAAAAACGTTCCGAAAACACCAGAACAAAAACCACCCCAACCTTCACCGAAACCAAAAACATTTTTGTCAGCATTTATAATCCTAAGTCTGACTCCTCTAGGAGTAGGTATTATACGATAAGCTAAAGGTAAAAGTTCTAAATTTTCAGTAGATTGACCACTACCAATAGAAATAATTAATTGACCATAACCTTCACTATATAAAAAAGCTTTATCGCCAAAAATAAATTTGGCAGCATTCAAAGCATCATTAATTGTAGCTTTTGTAAAATTATAAATAAGTTTTGCTTTTATAAAATTTTTATAAATTTCGTCATTTTCAAAAATAAAATCTTTTATTTCACCTGCCCAATATCTACCATCACATAAAATAAAATCTGTGCTTTCAGGTATATTTGAATTTAATAAAAGAACTGAGCCATTTATTTTAAATACATTATTATTTATACCAAAAACTTCATTTGATGATAACCAAGTCATACAAGCATTACAATGCTCTCTAGGAAATCCAATTAAATTACCAATTAATGTTAATTGGTCACCTGACGCAAAATCTAAATTAAATAATCGGAACCAATTTCTATATTGTAGTTTATTTTCAATAACCAAAAAACCAATAGCTTCTATTAATTGTTTTAAACGACTCGAATCCTTATATTGTATAGCTAACTTAACTTTTTGTCGCAATTCATTTAAAACATTATCTTCTAAAGTTAAACCTAAAGAAAATAATTTACCATCTAAAGAAAATTTATTACCATTAATTGCAAAAAAATTATTATTCATAAAATATTTACTGTTAAATTATTTTTAGAAAAATTAGCAATTTCATCAAAATTTAAAATAATATTTTCTACAAAATCAACTTCGCCTAAAATTCTAATTAAACTAGATTCAATAAGTAAGTTATTAGTATCAATTAATAAACCTTCAATCCAACTTTTAAATATTTTAAAACCAAACGTATTTTTATCAGAAGAATTAGTTTTTGATAAAAATAAATCTTTTATCTCATCACTAGATAATACATTGCAAGCTTCAGAATTATTTACAAAAGAAACATTTAATATTACTTCTATATCTATAACAGAAGGTCTTGTAAAATTAACATTTCTGCAAAATCCAAAGTCATCTAATATTTCAACTGAAGTATTACCAAAAGAAGTTATTCCTGCCGGGTGAGTTTTCCAAATGACATTAGCAATTTCTAAATCATCGCCACCTAAAACAATAGCTGAATACGAATTAGCAGGTATATCATCTATTATATTATTTGTTTCATTTAATTTAATTGCAACATTTTCAACTAAATCTAAAGAACGCAAAGACGCAATTAAATCTTCTGTTAAATTTGTAGTAGTTTGTCTAAAACTTAATATTCTAAAACGATAATCTTCATCGGATTCATTTAAATTTCTTACCGGTTGCCCACTAAGTGAAGCTAAAACATCTAATCTTGAACCAGTAGCTGCTCGAATATCAAAACTTTGATAAATATCTTCCGCAGTTTCCCAACTCTCATGTAAAAGTGCAGCAATATTATCAATTAATTGCCCTTGTGGGGATTGAGGATCTAAATTTATATTAACACCGAAAGCTTGAATAAAACGTTCTTGTAAATCTAATTTTAACTCATCAAAAGTTCTTCGAACAAATCCTGTGGGTAAAAGACCATAAGCTACATGTGGATTACTCATATTGATATATCGGTATTAATTAAACCAAAATTAGTTCTAATAATTAAATTATTTAATTGTAAACTTCTATTAATATTATTTATATTAACATCAAAATTAAATAATTCTAATACATTATCTGTTTCTAATATTTCTTTAATCAAAACCGATTCAATTAAAGATTTGTCATAATTTTTAATAAAAATTTGCTCATACCAAGGAACCCCTATTTTAATATCCCATGGCCATTCTGAAAAAAAGAAAAAAAGTCTAGTCTTTATACTTTGAGTTGTTTCATCAATGTCTTCAACAAAATTAAAATCCCCATTAACATTAATGGAAATATCATGATTTTCATTTAAAGCTAAAGATTTCATTATTGCATGTTTTCTACATTAGAACCTTCAGTATAAGAATTAACTAAATTTGGTTCACTATTTAATTTATCAAAAACAGACTTAATTAATGGTAATAATTCTTCACCATTAGATTTTAATTTTAAACCTGAAGAAACTTGATCATTTCTCCCACTAGCTGTTAAAGATACATTTCCGTCAGCTTGAATAAAAGAAGAACCTGAACCACCCAAATAAAGAGAATTGGGCACAGGGGTTCCCAATTGAAAGCCGGGTAAAGCCATCCCATCTGAAAGGTCATGATTCCGGGTTTCATTTTCATCTAATCCGAATAAAGTTTCAATTTGTCTTTCACTAAATAAAACTAAAACAATGTCTCCTATATTTATTGGGAAAGTTAATTGATATGAAGAAGAAGATGGGTAAATAATAGGTATATCTATTAGCTCTGGCATTTCAACCATTTCATTTCCAAATTTTCTTTTAGGTATTGGTTTTGCAGATAAAGTTCTATTTTCAGAATTAAAAGAAGTAACTGAACAAGGTATGGAAGTATGAACATCTAATATTTGTTTATTAAAAGATGTTTTTAAAATTTGGTCAGGTTCTTTTTCATAATGATTTCTATCTCGGAACATAACGTCTACCACCTATCATTGTATAAAATTCTTGCCCACTATAACTACTACCTCTATGGGATAATTGTTCTATTAAATAAATACCACTAGCACCTTCTGTTTCTGAGCTTTTAGAATTATTATTTGCTAATTCTATTTCTTCTAAAAATTTAGATTTTACTTTTATAAGATTGCCTAAATTTAAATTAGGATACAAAAGCGAATTTATTGTTATCAGACCGTCTTCGGATAATTCAGGGATATTAATCATACCCGAATTAACATCTATAAAATAATTTTCTCCAAAAAAAGAATTTTCTGTTCTAAAATTTATATTATTATTACTTAAATTCCATTTAAAAGCATATCGTTTTGACAATTTATTTATTGAGTCTAAAATTGAACCTGATAATACAATAGGTCGATTTGTTATTTTGATATTATCAAACCCTTTAAATAAATTAACTTTTAAATTATCAAAATTCGAAACCAAATCCTCAAGTATTTCTTGCAGTGTTGTATTTTGATATGTTTTATTTATTGTTTTTAATTTAAAATCCAAATCACCTTCCCCCGCTGTGATATTTAAAACTATATCCGGACCTTGTTTTTTTGTATATGCTTTTCTTAAATAACCAGAAAATAAAATTGTTTCGGCTTTCCCGTAACCTGCTTTTAACTCTAAACCTTTAAACTCTGATAATATTTTTTTTCTCGTAAATTCGTTCAAATTATAAATAGAAATTTCAGAATCTGAAGATGCCCCTTTTTCGCTTTTATTTATATTAAAATCAATTCTTAAATTTTCTATAACAAAAGCTTCGCTTTCATTACTTACAGTTAAATTTACTTTTCTATCAAAATTAAGACTCATTCAATAATTCTAAATCTAATTTTTCAATATAACTTAAAACAAATTCACCTTTATAAAAACTGTCTCTTTTTATAATTGAAATTTGCTCATTAACACTTGTTGCAATTAAAGCAGTTAGTTCAATAGGTTTTATGGGAGAAAACAAATTTATACCAGAAACTATTCTTTTACCTAAAATTACAAAAGACCCATCTATTCTTAAATCAAAACTCCAACAATTTGATATAGTATTCCAATTTACAAAAAAATCACAAGAAACACCATCTAGTTCAATAGTGAATTCTTGATAAGGTTCATTAATTAATGGTATCTCAATCATTTAATTTTAAGTTGATAAACCCCTAATTGTTCTAGTGATAACCGAATCGCCATTAGCACCTCTAAATTTTTCAGTAGCTTTTTTTAAATCATCTAAGCCATATTGTTTTAATGCGTCTTGAAAAGAACCAACACCGGGTAAAGAAGTCGAATTACCAGAATTAACAGAACTGCCACCTGTGCCTAAAGTCGGACGAGCACCACTAATAGAACCTCGTGAAACAGCTGAAGATGATTGATCTCGAATTGAACCCGGTTCGTATTTTGAAGAATCAATAGAAACAGATTGAATTTGAGTTAAACGTATTTGTTTCATTCTAGCTGTAAATATTAAAGTATTAGGATTGTATTTATCCCTAAATGAATCTAAAGATTCAATTGTCATATTTCTATAATATTTTAAACTAGTTTGTATATTAAAAATAGCTGACTGTTCTTGCAATTCTATTAATTTAGCAAAAGCTGAAACCGAACGATCTCCAAATCGCCCACCCACAAAAGAAGCTATTAAATTACTAAAAGATTGTTGATTTATATTAGTTGCTTTATCATAAATACTTTTTATTTTAAAATATGTTTCTCCTATTTGACTAATTGTTGAATTTTTACTTAAACAGCTTTCAAAATTCATAACAGCGCCAACAATTGTTAATTCAGCAGGTCTAATTTGTATATTATCAACAATAGAAGACCCACTTTCCACAGGGTGTTCTGTTATTATCGAATTGGAGCGATGGTCTTCTGACAAGAAAGAGTCAATTTTAACAGGTCCAATAAAACCTTTAACAAAAAAGAATAATTGACTTATATCTTTTTCAGTTATCTTTGATAGATTTATCATGAAGCTACAGCATTATCGAAATTTTCAAAAGCCGACCCCACACTTAAACCTTGTCCTACACCTCTACCAAAACTAAAACCATCAGTGACACCCTCAGGAGCTTTAACATTTATATTAAATTGATTAGAAGTTGAAGATGTCGAACGATTAATACCTGTAGCATTTTTAAGTATTGAAGCACCAGCGCCAACAGCTGTTTTACTTAAAGTTGCACCAGCAGTATTAACAGCACCTTTCATGCCTTCAGTTATTATATTCAAAGGGTTCTTTTTTATAGTCTCGACTAACTTTTTAAATTTAGCACCAACTCCATCTAAATCAACACCTAATGAATTTACAATATTCTTTACTGCTTCGAATTGCTGAGTTACATTGTTTTTAAACTCGTCACCAATTGCAAGCATTTCAATTTTCCAATTTTCCCAATCTCCTGTTATTAAAGCTATAATTGTTCTAATAATAGCCAAAATAATTAAAGTTTGATTTTCAATATTATTCTTTATTAAATTCCATATACCACTAATAAAATCATAACTTTCTTGATGATGCGATTTCCATTTTTCTAACCACTCTCTAGTTATTGTATCCCCACCATTAAATGTTGCTATTATTTCTTCTAATAATAAAGCTAAAGCAGCTACAGCTAAAACAACAGCAATGGGTATTCCCATTATTGAAGCATTTAATAACCAAGCTTTCACAGTCGCAATACCCGTTGCTGTTCCAAATAAAGTAACTAAAGTTGTTATACCTTTTACAATACTTAAAGCTATAAAAGATAAAACTAAAGCTTTTAAAGACCCACTCAATAAAGTTGTTCTTTTTTCAAATTCAATTAAAGCTGACAAAATTTTAATAACTTTAATTAAAAATTCACCAATAGCAAAAGCTACATTTTTTATTTCATGCTCACTATCTATTATTTGTTTAAGTAAAGGTTTTAGAACTTCATTCATTTGTTCTAAACCTCGTGCAAAACCAAGCATAAAAGCTGCTTTAGCTCTATTTTGAAGACCGGGTAAAGTTTCTCCTAACTTTTTAGCCCCACCCCTAAAACGATTAAAACTACCTTCATAATTTAAAAAAATCTCAAGCAATTGATCAGCAGAAACTTTGCCATCTTTAATTGCTTTAAAAAACGCTTCGCCTGTTAAACCGGTTTTACGTTTTAATTCTTCAATTGCAGGAACTCCTTTTTCTGCAATTTGTTGACGTAGTTCTTCCATCTGAACTACACCTTTAGATTTAACCTGTGCTAAAGCAGAACCTAATCTTTTTGTTTCATCAGCAGATAAACCAACTGAACCAGCAACATCAAGAATTGAATCATTAAGAGCAACAGATGTCGCAGGATCTAAACCAAGAGAAATAAATCTCTTTATAGTTGATATTTGAGAAGTCGCCTCAATACCAGTATCGCGCCATTTTTGTTTAGTTTTATCTAAAATAGAATTAGCTTTTTCTTGACTCCCTGTTAAAGATTCAAGTGAAACTTGTGCTAATTCAAATTCACCACCTAAATTAGACCCTGCAATGACAGGTCGAGAGCCTTGTGTTATTGCGAAATAAGCAGTAAGATAATTTCTTAATAAAGTTGCGGCTTTACCTAAAGAAATAGATTGAGCATCTATTGCTCTATTTGTATTTCTAACACTAGAAGCTAACCTCGGGTTTAAAGTTGTAGCTCGATTTAATTGAGAATTATATTGTCTTAATTTAGTTACACCTTTAGTGTCAAATGAAAAAACAGTAACTAATTCTTCAAGTATTGTTCTCGCCATGATGTTTTTCTATTTGTCTATTTACTTCAGCTTTAGCGTCAAGTAATTGATTTATTAAATAGACATCTTCTAAACTGTATGTCCCGTCACTTAATTCTTTTAATTTAGCTTCACCTTCATAAACACAACGGTAAAGCTCAAAATTCTTAGTTATCCTTGGGGCGACTTTTGCGAGGCTTTCTTCATCAAACCATGAGCAATTGGTGACTCTTTGAGTTTTCCCCCAACCGTCCCGAAAAAAAACCCAAAGTTATGACTAATAACCAAACCTGCAACTCGATAAGCATTTAACATTTTATCACCGGCAAATTCATGATCAAAACTAACCTGACCCATTCGATTTTTAGCTTTTTCGCAAACTTCTTTTAAAGTCGTTACAAAAAATTCTGGTTCTAAACGATGAGCAAAATTAGAAATAACCGAAGCAATCACAGGTGCTAATTTTAGAATAAACTCTTCATTCGCTAACTCTTCAGCCTCTTGACCTTCATCTAAAGATAAAAGTTCTGAAAAACTCTTATCTTTAATTTCTTCTAAAATATCACTTAAACAAGGGCCTAAAAGTTTAAGTAATTTTGTTTTTAGTAAAAATCCTTCAGTTGCTGTTAATTTAGATGAAACATAAGTAACACCATTAATTTCTAATTCTTTGAAATCATCCATTACACAGTAGTTACATTAGTTGGTTCATAATTAACCATTAACAATTCCCAAACACGATTTCCTTGTTTTGTGCCGCGAGATTGAGCTGGTTCCTTGATAATATAAACACAGTCAGATTGACCCCCTTCACCCGAACCCGTGTCCCTAAAAGAAAATGACAATTCAGCAGGTTTACCACCCCTACGACTAAAATTGGCTAATTTTAGCAAGTATTCATGAGTTGGAGATGAGGCCAGTAGTTTAAGAATAAGTTTATGACTTCGGTCATTAGTTTGAGAAATAACAGCATAACCATCGGCACCTGTCATGAATTGAGCGGCGTCTGTAATAGGCTCAATCATGAATGAATCTTCGGAATCATCGAAACCCTCAATTGGGGTTCCGCTCAAAAGAGCATTTGAATGTTTAATACTAAAAGTTGAAACTTGTGAGGACATGATTTTAAAATTTTATTATTTATACTGTAACTTCACCTTGAATTGAAACATAATGAATTGCACCAGCTAAGCGGGCTGAAAATTTGATTGTCGGTGCTGTTCGATTCGAACGTTGCAGCTCTGTTGTATTAGCAACACTCGCAACTTCAATTGAATATGCGGGATTGTCTTCATCTAAAGCAGCAATTAATCCATTAGTTTCAGCCAATCGAAGAACAAGAGCTACCCGTTCAACAATCATTTGAACCCCAGAATCAGTGTAAGGTATTTTTTTATCTGAAGTAATTAAATCCAAAACTTCAGATTGAATTCGAGCTTTAAGCCAATCAGTTCCATGAATTATATCAAAAAATTCACCATTAGCCATATTACCTTCCATAGTAATATCTTTACCACCGACAGTAACATAAACATTAATTAAATTACCAATAGTTGAACTTAAACCATCTCCCGGTTCATAACCAGTAATCGCTCGAACTTCATTTGTTGTTAAATTAGAAGCAACAACATTAGTTAAAGTTTGAAATTTACCAGTCCTTGTAGAATTAGCAGTCTCAAAATCAACCGAAAGCATTTTAACAAGCCATGCTATTTCAGCATATTCATCATTATCTTCATAAAAAATACCTACTCTTTCAGATTTATTTTGAAGAGCATGTAAAATATGGGGGTTTGTTGTCGGAACTGATATTACAGGGGCTTTTGTTGTTGTTTTAAGAAAAGCAACTTTTGTCTGAGTAGCAATCCAATCGACTAGCCAATTTCCATTATCGGTAGCTGTAAAATCAAGGTCAGCATGGAAAGCTAAAGCATACCAATCAGGGTCAGTATTAACAAGATCGCTAAAAAATAAATTGAATGCATTCTGGTCTACAAAAGCGGCAGGACAAAAACCAATTTTAAACGTTACTGGAGAAGGCGTTTGTGAAAATGCTACAGTTGCAGCATCGACCGCTTTAGCTACATCAGCGTCATTTTGAACCTCGTCAATAGTCCCATAAGAACGAATAACACCATCATTAGCAGCATTACCCGTTTCATTTTCAATTAAAAAAAGAATCGTGCCGAAACCCAAAACAGAAGGGAATAAAGTATCCCTAGTAATCTGAACGTTTAAAATTTGTGAAGTTGGTAAACTCATATATTTATAAAATTATAATTTCCTTTTAGCACATTGGTATGAAGCCATTAGAACTCTCATCGCCAACGATTTCAATAATATTTTCTTCAAAAGTTTGTTCGCTGAAAAAGTAAAGTTCCAAATCGAATGAAGCTCTTTTTTCATACTCGCCTTTTATAATATCAGATAAATTTCTAACACCAGTAACATCTTTAAAACATATATTTTTTTCTAAACTATTAGAATTAAATGTTGACCCATATCTAATATCATTTTGTAATTGTCCCATAAAAAACATAGGATAGTCACCATAAAAATCGATTTGTATTGTTATTTCATAAGTTGTTTTTTGAGTAAAACCAATTATATCATTAACAAGATTATATTCACTTTCATTATATGAACCATATAATGAAAAATTTATTGTTTGTAATTGAATAAAAGGTAAATTGGGGCGCCTTTGATTTTCGAAAGCTTTTATTACTTCAATACTTCTATCATCAAAATTAGAAATTGACTCTTTAATTAAAGCTATTAAATTTGTAAAAAACTGCTTTTCATTCATAATTTAATAGCAAATATTTTAGAATAAGAACCTGAAATAACATTACCGTCATTTAATGGTTTCCATTTACCTAAATAAAAACCATCATTAATAATTATTTTATAATTATCCGGTAATGTAGCAGTAGTTAAAAACTTTAAAAAGTGTTCTTTTTCATCACCACTACTTAATTGTTTCAACTCAGTTAATTTTGGTAATTGAATTGAGCATTTAATTGCTAATAATCCATCATTAATTACACTTAAGCCACTTTGTGTTAATAAAGCGCTATCATTTATTGTAAATATTTTACCATTTATTGCAAATTTAGGTCGTTCTTCAATACGATCAGGATTTATTACCACAGGTTCGCCAGATTCATCCCAGTCTTGAACATATACAGGTTCAATATAAACTGTTTCTGTTGCAAAAAACTCAACAGCTGACTTTGTAAGTTCTTTAAGCATTCACAATAACATGAGTTACAGAATTTAACATTTCTCCTGTTTCAATAAGTGGATTATCGAAACCTTTCTTTTTTATAGTAGAACTCGCATTCCTAGGACTAAATAAACTTTTTATTGAACTTCGAACATCATTCCCACTAACAAAACCTAAAGTTTTAAACATAGATAGATAATTTGTATTACCTCGCATTACATTTAAACTTTTAGCCCGTAACAATAGTTTATATTTTTGTCGATTTCTTTTATTAGATAGTCTGAAAAATGGTCTAGCTGGCGCTCTACTTGTGCCAAATTCATGAAAAGTCGCTAAATTTGATACAGGCCCTTTAAATTTTGAATGATTTTTGTTTTTTTCAGCAGGAAATCCAAATTTAATCTCTTTTTTACTCATATTTTGAGCAATATTAATTCTTTTTTTGATTTCCGCTTCTGTTTTAGTCATACAGTCATATAACCAATGCCACTAGAATTTTTTCTCAACAATCTAATTAAATTTTGACCATATAAAGAAGTATTTAACCAACTTGTGAAATTAGTTTTACCACTTAAATTACCACTATTTGAATTACTACCGGATTCAAATTCAGCTTCAACTTCTCCAGCTTTAAACTTTTTAATTTGTCTACCTTTAGTTAAAATAGATTCTAAAGTGACTGATGCAGTTTCTTCGCTAGGTTTAGTTTTATAAGAATGTGCAACAAACAATAATTGGGCTCTCTGAAATTGAGAGCCCAATTTAGATTCATTCAAATAGCATAAAGAATCATCTACAAACTCACCAAATTCCTCATTAGTAATCGATGAGAAATCAGGATAACGAGCTGTAAATTGCTCCTTTGTGCTATTAGCCATTAAATTCCTTTAATGATACGTGCAGATTCAGGAGCAACCCATTCGACACCGGCTGTTGAACACATAACAATGTTATCAAACGCAAGGTCTTTTTGAATCGGTGGCAAAGTCAAAATATCTTGAGGAATATGCATTGTTACGTATTCTTCATTTTTTTCATAAACTACCATTCCGTCAATACCTTGGCCGCCATCATCGAACACACCATTCAATTCAGGAAGTGAGCCGACCGATTCAGCACCATTCAAAAACGGGCTTGTAGAAATCAACCAACTCAAAATTGTTTGAGAATTGTCAACACTAATCGGCGTAGTTGCAATGTAATTATACTGTTTAGTTGGCAACAAAACAGTATCTGGCATGAAAGTTTCATCACTTTCATCAACTACTTGAGTGATAGCCTGATTAATATCATTGAGAATTTCAACTGGTGTTTTATTGGCTGAACCATCAGCATTCAGCCAAATTCGAGCTGCCGCGTTAGCACCTGTAGCAAAACTTTCAGCAGGACCATCCAAAAATCCACCCAAACCACTTTCTTCATTACCAAACCAAGCAACGTCATTCAATTCGGCGTGATTTGCCGTAGAAGCCATGGAAGCCTTCCGAGTGGAAATATTTTTCCCAGCAGTCCGAGCAATAGCAAGTTCTTGCATTGTCATGTTCCAAGCAGCCGCAATCAAACGAACCGGAGTTGCCCCTTCTGTTTGTGTGATACCTACTTTCGGTATATCTGTCCCAGAACCGGCAATAACTTTAGCCTTACCCACTTCATTATAAACTTCAGTAATAATTGAACCAATACCCAAACCACCACCTTTAGTTAGGGGGATATAATCTCGATATTTGAATTTACGATAAGGAGTATTATAAACTTTTTTTCGAGCTGCCTCTAAACTGCGAGTAAAATGCGAAGTTTGCTGAGAATCGTTAAAATTAAAAACACCATCGAAACTTTCATAACGAGGAATTCTTGCAACAAGCGCATCATTAAATTCTTTTCTCTTCATATATAAATAATTTTAAAATTAGCGATTGAGATTGATAACAACAAATTCACCAGTTTTATCTGTAACACCAAAACTCGCAGTAGGGACCACTTCCCCATTAGCTAAAGAAGCACCACCAAACAACCCAGTAGCAGGTTGACAATGAACAGGAGAACCCTCAGCTACATTTTGACCAGCAGCCAATCGAGCCCAAATTCGACCTTGAGTAGCAATTTCAAGAATTGCTTTCTGAGGCACAAAAGATTCATCTTCAATTAGACCAATGCTGCCGGGTAGAGTGCTTGTTGGTTGTTCTTGATCTTGCCGCATTACCGAAACACCAAGGAATTTAGAAGCTGCTTCAAAAATATTTACTTGATTTTGAGAAGTCCCATAAGTGACACCTCGACCAAAAGGAATACCTTCGTTTTCAACAGCACGACCTTCTGATTCTAGATCAGAAATATCATAATGCATCCCTGCCAAAGCTTGAGCATAAGGATTAGAAGTAGTTTTAACTAAAGCCATAATCGTATTAACTTAGAAATTTATCAGCAGGATCATCTTCTGTTTGCTCAGAATTGGAAGCTTTTTTATCGGTTGTAGTAACAACACTTTCTGCTTTTTCCCCTTCAGTTTTAATATCACCTAAAGCTCGGTCAAAAAATGCATCAACATACCCTTCAGATTTATCTGAAAAATCAGTATCAGGATATTTAGATTTAACAATTTCAAGCTTCAAATCAGCAATTGACTTACTTTCAGTTTCAATAGAAGAATCAATTTTATTAACCTTCGAAATAA
>BCQL01000089.1_pt1 | contig 12772 bp, 11 predicted proteins | sample 1008151 | NCBI WGS metagenome assembly BCQL01 (sample SAMD00035459, study PRJDB4067) | museum specimen metagenome | biome: marine biome; feature: sea shore; material: organic material | host: Otohimella japonica | place: Japan:Kanagawa | collected 1927
CCGAGTTAAAAGATGTATTTAACTTGGCTCATCAACACACTGGCGGTCAGCCAGTTGCCTTATTTAATGCCGTTGCCGCTTACGCCAAAAATATTGATAACCTTGAAGCACTTGGCGCTGCCGTTGAACGTATTGCCCATAAACATACTGGTTTTTTAATTAAGCCTGAGCAATATGCCATTGTTGGTGGTCACCTACTTGCGACCCTTAAAGAACTCGGCGGTGATGCAGTAACCGAAGAAGTATTGACGGCATGGGGCAATGCTTATGGTTTTTTAGCGGATATTTTTATCAACCGTGAAGCGCAGCTTTATCAGCAAACCGCTGCCAAAACGGGTGGTTGGGAAGGTAAGCGCCGTTTTGTTGTAAAGGCTAAAACAGTAGAGTCTTCAGTGATTACTTCATTTTTATTAACGCCTGAGGACGGTGGATCGGTTGTCGATTTTACGCCTGGGCAGTACTTAAGCGTGTCGCTTGAGCATGAACAGCTTGAGTTTACTGAAATTCGTCAATACTCATTATCGGATGCGCCAAACGGGAGTAGCTACCGCATTAGCGTGAAGCGTGAAGCGGAAGGTAAAGCTTCAAATTTACTGCATGATCATTATCATGTTGGTGATGTGATTGAGCTTATAGCCCCAGCTGGTGATTTTGTACTTTCTGCACAAGCTGATACGCCAGTGGTATTACTGTCTGCTGGAGTGGGGGTGACACCAATGAAGAGTATGCTTAATCAGTTATTGTCTCAATCTCACCAAGCAGATATTACGTGGGTTCATGCCTGTGAAGACGGTGCGCAGCATGGCTTTAAAGATGCGATAAAAGCTAAGCGCAATGCCAATACTCACCTTGAAAGTTATGTGTGGTATCGTCAACCGTTAGCGACAGATTTACCCGCTGAAGACTTTGATTTTGAAGGGACAGTTGCACTGGAAAATATCGCTGAGCGTATTGTGCCAAATGCACAGTATTATTTCTGTGGCCCTATTGGGTTTATGAAGGCGATTAAGCAGCAGTTACTCGCGCTTAATGTGCCAGAGTCGCAAATTCATTACGAAGTGTTTGGCCCACATTCAGACTTATAAACAGAGTAATAACCAATCTGAAAAAGCGACTCACTATTTACGCTATAGCAGTCGCTTTTTTGGTATCAAACTTTGGGCAGTCAACAAGCTCAATAGCATTAACTATTATCTATTGGCAACCATACTTGTGCTTTTAAGCCGCCTTCTGGACGGTTACTCAATTCAATTTTTCCGTGGTGGCGGTCAATAATCCGTTTTACTATCGCTAAACCTAGGCCAGATCCCACTGAGCCACGGGCGCTGTCGCCTTGGGTGAATGGTTGAAATAGTTCATCGATTTTAGCTTCGTTAATGCCAGGGCCATTGTCTTCGACAATAAAGCTGACGTATTTGGGCTTATGTTTAGAGCTGATTTTTATCCAGCCGCCACCATAGCGAAAGCCATTTTCGACTAAATTACTCAGTACTCGTTTAATAGCGATACTTTGAAAAGGCACTAATGGACAATCTTGTAAATCTAACTCGATTTCACCATCACGATTAACCTCTTGCTGGCTAATTTCTTGGATTAAGCGATTAATCTGATTCGGCTCGCGCACGCTTTCTTGATCATGACGAACATAAGCAATAAATTGCTTAATGATGTCATCCATATCCTCGATATCATTAATAATACCTTCTTGAAGATACTTGTCCTCATCGACCATCATCTCTGAGGCAAGACGAATGCGTGTCAGCGGGGTGCGTAAATCGTGCGAGATCCCTGCCATCAACAAGGCTCTGTCTTGCTCCAATTGCTTCATGCTATGAGACATTTGGTTAAAGGCGTGGGTCACTTCAACGATTTCAGATGAGCCGCTTAATGGTAAAGGTTTTGGAAACTCACCTTTGGAAACTGTCACTGCAGCTTGTTGTAGGCGTTTTAACGGTCGATTTAACCGTCGAGCGAATATCCATCCTCCAGCGACACTTAATGCACCAATCACTAATAAGTATAGAGTCAGTGGAGAGAGATCATTTTCATTGAGGCCAGTAAGCGGCACTTTTATCCACAAGCTGGGTGCTTGTGGTGGTCGGATCCAAACTTGTAATTGCGTTCCTTGGGAAAAGCGAACTTCAGCCTCGCCACCTAAGTATTGCGACATTTGTTCAGACAAGAAGCCATAATACGTTGCACTATCAAGCCCTGCTTTGATGGCATCTTGTTGATTGTAGATTTTCATTTCATCGTGGCGTACTTTTGCATTGAGGGCATCGACCATGGTGAGGTGTTCACGGCTAATCGTGACGCCATCGATGAACAACAAATTAATCTGACGGGCAATCAGTTGGTTAATTTGTTCGTAGCTAGGTTTGATGAAATATACAGTGACAGATAAGTATGACACTAGCTGATTGATAAGCAGCAAACTACCAATCAAGAGAACGGTTTGACTGAAAGAGTTGCGTGGCAGAAAACGCTGCCACCACTTCAGTTTAATTGCCGTTGGCTGGCTAATGGATTTACTCTGGCTAATGGGGAGTTACCCTCTTGCGGTGCCATCAGGCACAAACACATAACCCAAGCCCCACACAGTTTGAATATAGCGTGGATTAGCCGCGTCGACTTCAATTAAGCGACGTAATCTTGAGACTTGAACGTCAATGGAGCGCTCGAGTGCAGAGTAATCACGGCCTCGAGCAAGGTTCATCAGTTTGTCGCGAGATAATGGCTCTCTTGGATGTGATACCAATACTTTAAGCACAGCAAACTCACCCGAAGTCAGTGCAATACTCTTATCGTCGTGGAACATTTCACGAGTGGCAAGGTTCAATGAAAAATCACCAAAGCTGATGACTTCTTCTTGCTGAGCTGGTGCACCAGGTACTTCCGTGGTTTGACGGCGCATAACGGCTTTAATACGGGCAAGTAATTCACGAGGATTAAATGGTTTTGGTAGGTAATCATCTGCGCCTAACTCTAAACCAATAATGCGGTCTACTTCATCGCCTTTGGCTGTCAGCATCACAATAGGGATAGGGTTTTCTTGCTGACGTAAGCGTCGGCAGATAGAGAGTCCATCTTCACCCGGAAGCATTAAATCAAGCACTAAAAGGTGAAAGTTTTCACGTTCTAATAAACGATCCATTTGTTCAGCATTGGCAGCGCTTCGCACTTGATACCCTTGCTCAAGTAAATAGCGTTCCAATAATGATCTGAGTCGCATGTCATCATCGACAACGAGAATTTTAGATGTTTCCTGGCCCATGAAATATCCTTTAGTCTAAATTTCGGCGCTAAATACCATTAATCAGTTCAATATAGCGAGTTTATTAGAGTGCAAACAAGAGGTGTTACTGTCGATTATGGCAGAACAAGGATAATATGACTAATAATGATAATTAAGTCTATGAAATTATTTATAAATAATGAAGTGGATTTGATTTTTGGAAATTGTAACTAAATCAGTTTTTGCGCATTAATCGTGAAAAAGTATCTATGATGCCATCTTCGTTGTGATCCAGTAGAAAGATTAATTGGTCATCATGTAATTTGACATTAAAAGCCGCTGAGGCGATTTCTCCATAACGACTAAAACCTGTTTGTTGATTGTCGTCATATTGAGTTTGAAAATACACTTCCCCAGAGTCTGATTGGTGTTGATATTGGCCCCACTCCATCCCTGTCAGTTCGTCATCATGTTCAAAGTTGATTTGCAGTTGCACATAAAGGCCATTTTCTAGCATTAGGACTGCATAAAGATCGTCATATTCTTGGTTGTACCAATAGCCTTCAATTTCTCTTGGTTCTAATTGTTGGTACTCAATCACGTTATCAATTGAGTTATCACCTAAGGTGTCCATGTTTAATTGTAAGCGAGAGGCATCACTGTTGAGGTACACATGGCTTTGATTTCGTTGGGTGAGTAAGGTGATAAAGCCTTTGGTTGGATTATTGCTAAATGTCGGATTAAAGCTGATAGAAAGCGGCAATTCAGAAAACGCTTTCGTGTTAGACAAATTAAAGTAACCCCATTCGGCAAAACTGTTATCTGGCGCCTGCAGGTCTAGACCAATCTGTAAGTAACTGTGGTCTTCGTTGATTTGTAAAATTTCAATGTGATCGGTTTGTTGACTAAGCCAGTTACCCACAATATGAGACGGCGGCGAGGCGTTGGCCACCCCACAACAAATGAGCAATATGCAGACGATGCTCTTGTTAAATCGCACTAACCATTGCCCATACATAAAAGCTCCATTTTTATGCCACTCAAAAAACAATAGAGATAAAAAACAGGATCTCAAGTTTAGTAAATGAGCGCTATTGCGCAAATTTATGCCAGTTAAATCGACTCAAAGTCTTATTAATCTTGGTGGATGCGCCTAAATGGGGCTTTGTTCTATTCCTTTATGGTTATCAACTCTACCTATAAAGCTGTATAAGATATTTTATTGATATACCAATCTTGTGGGCCTGTTGGTGTTGGAACGACAGCATCGTCGTCGACTTCTTTTTTGAGTAAGGCGCGTGCCATGGGGGAGTCAATTGAGATATAGCCTTTGGCATCGCCGTAGATTTCGTCGGGGCCGACAATTCTAAAAGTGAGTAGTTTGCCGTCATCGTTTTCAATTTCAACCCAGGCTCCGAAGAATACTTTTCCTTCTTGTTCGGGGGCATATTCGACGACTTTTAACGTTTCGATACGTTTACGTAAAAAACGAACTCGGCCATCTATTTGGCGAAGCAGGCGTTTATTTTCTTTGTAATCTGCATTTTCACTGCGATCGCCAAGGCTGGCTGCCCAGGTAACTTTTTTGGTGATCTCTGGGCGGTATTCTCGCCACAGGTAATTCAGTTCTTTTTTGAGTTTGGTCATCCCTTCAGGGGTGATGAGGTTGGTTTTCACTTGGGTGTGTACTCAATCTGATGGTGAGTTATTGCTTATGAGTGAAATTACCTAAAAGGAATGCCGTTGTCGATACTTAAGTCGATACGAGTCAGTTGTTAGTTGCCCATATTGCGGCTTTGACTACGACGTTGTTGACGCAGTTGTGCTAACTGATCCATTGCAGAGATGACTTTTTGACTTTGATGACATATCACAGCGAGTCTAGTATCAGTGCCTTGAGCTTGCTGGTTGTTTTGCAAAGCATCGTTGTCGGTGTGTGATTTGGCGGCTAATTCGTCAGCTTGTTTGAGACACTGCTTGGCGTAGTGCTCAGTAATTTGAATGATTAAGGCTTCTGCTTGAGTCAGGTTGTTACTGTTGATTTCTTTGACAAATAACAGCAAAAAACAGTCGAATAATGCGCTAAACACTGCTGGGGTATCGAACTTAGCTTGTTCGCAAGCGATACGACGAGATGGGTCGATTAATGCGGCGACTAGATTAGCTGTGGTTGTGGCATTCGTTGCGCCTGCAAAAAGGCTGTTAACGTAGGTATCTTGCTGCCAGAATGCGACCAGTTGATGCGACCACTCGGCCTTATCCCACTGTGCGCCCATTGCGTGAATGACTGACATAACAACTCCTACGAAAACAACATGACATGAGTGTAAAACGCGTTTATCTGAATAGCTTTCTTGGCATTGGTATAACCTTAAATGCGTCAGTAAGCTCAGCTAAATAGTCATTAGCCAATAACGCAATGGCCAGATAAAAACCGGTTTCTGCATTGATTTTTGCAAGCTCTAAACAGCGACCCGCCCAAGGTAGCATGTGTTGCTGTAACAACACCTGAATAAACTGGGTTAATTGCTGCTCATCGACATCAGATTCAGGATTGGTTTTAGCCTCAACGAGTTGGGCAAAACTTGAATCTAATACGCTAAAGAACAAGCCAATATGATCAACGGGTTGTGGCATCTCAAGTTCGAAACTCACGCCGTACTGCTTGTAAAAATCAATTAGTGCGATAGTTGATGCATCAAAATGTACTTGATCTTCACCTAAGTAAGCAGAGCCTTGTGGTATCGCTTTAGGTTCACCTGGACCAAAAAATAGCTGACCATAGTCAACTTTTAAGTCCATTAGGTGCTCAGATTCATCCCATTGATTGAGGTACGCTGTTAGAGCGTCACGTCCTTGTTGATTGTCACTGCGATTGGCAAATTCAGGCCAAGTAGCAGCAACGTCATTGTCTTTGAAGTTTGCAATAAGCTCTGCTTCAGGATAATGACAAAAAAGGTTATGCAGAATACGGGCTACGGCTTGGTATTCACATAACTGCTCAACTGACTGTTCAATACTCATGTTACTTTTCCTCAAAAAGGGCAGTGGTCAATGACCACTGCCAGATCTGATTAGACTTCTTTCGGGTTCAAGATATTACCCGCACCGCCACCTGCTGGTTGACCATTGCGATTCGCTTTGATGATCAAGTTCGGGGTAGTGATTGATGGGTTTGGTAATGGTGCAATATGACCGTCACCTGAACCATACTTAGCTTGAATGTTTTCTGTTGTATCAAAGTCTAGTGCACGTAATGGGCAAGACTCAACACACACTGGCTTACGGCCTTCAGCTAAACGGTCATAACAACCGTCACACTTGGTCATCACTTTACGTTCTTGATCAAGTTGCGGCGCATCGTATGGACAAGCACGAGAACAGCTTTCACATGCAATACATAGCTCTTCTGCTACAAGCACTAAACCGTCTTCACGACGTTTGTGCATCGCACCAGTAGGACAAGCTTTAACACATACAGGCTCGCTACAGTGGTTACAACCTACAGACATGTAGTAAGCAAATACGTCTTGCTCAAAAGTACCTGTTGCAGGGTCAACATTCCATGTACCGCCACCGTATTCGTAAACACGACGCCAGTTAACGCCGTTTAGGCTTGGCACGCCATTTTCAACTGGCTTAGTGGCATTACGGATTTGCTCGCCTTGTCTGTCTTTACAAGAGATATGGCAGGCTTTACACCCTGTACATTTAGTCGAATCGACATAAAAACTATATTGGATAGCATCGCTCATTGTAGCGCTCCCTTATAAAACTTTACGAATTTGAACACGGTTAGTGTGTTGTGGATTACCTTTAGCCACTGGGCTAGGCATGTATTTGGTTAGCGAGTTAATTGCGCCACCAATATCAACCACTTTACCTGTTGAGCCAGTACGGCCGTTTGGATCTGGTAAGAACCAAGCACCTTGACCAAGAGCTACAACACCCGGTACAACACGAGGAGTAACACGTACTACAACTTCAATTGAACCACGATCGTTATACATCTCTACTTTGTCGCCAGAAGCAACGCCGTATTGTTGTGCATCAATAGCGTTCATCCATACTGCATCTTCAACTGCTTCACGTAACCAAGGTACGTTATGGTAGCTAGAGTGAGTACGACCTTTAGTGTGATAGCCCGCTAATTGCAGTGGGTAATCTTCTTTAGTGTCTTCATCTTCATAACCGTCCCACGTTACTGTGTACTGAGGGATAGCAGTGATGGTGTCGCCTTTAACTTTGTTTTGTTCCCAGTTAGCCGCGCGCCATGCAAGTTCTGCAGAATGAATTTCGATTTTGCCTGATGGCGTACCTAGTGCTTCACCACCGTTAACAAAACCTTGTAGTGCAACGTTGCGGTTTTCCATGTTCTTACGGAAGAAACCAATTTCTTGTGCTTCTTTGTAAGTTGACGGGAACGCAGGGCTCACACCTAAGTTTTTGCTGTTTTCACGGGTTTGTTGGTATAGCTCTTCTAGCCATTCGTCTTCAGTTTTACCTTCGGTAAACTCAGCGCCAACACCCATTTTTTCAGCGATTAATGCTGCAACTTGGTACATAGACTTACAGTCCCAAATTGGGTCTACTGCAGCTTTCATTGCTGTGATGTAACCCATTGCACCTGAAGCGTAAGAATCATCAACTAAGTCGTTAGATTCTAACCAAGAGGTATCAGGAATGATGATGTCGGCAAATTTAGCGCCTGGTGTCATCCAACAATCACAAGAAACAATCAGCTCAACGCCGCTTTCATCTTTTAAGATTTCTGCAGTGCCGTTGATGTCAGCATGCTGGTTTAATAGCGAGCTGTCTGATGCTGAAATGATCACTTTGATGTTAGTACCAAGTGGCGTATCTAAATCATCAGTACCCGTAATACCGTGGGTACGTGCCGTCATGGTTTCGCCATTGTGAATCGCTTCTGACCAAGTGAAGAAAGAGATTTTTTCTTTCACTGGGTTAGTGCCTGTTGGGATAGAACCACGGAACATGTTAGTCATGTTTGGTAGCTCACCGTTTGATGAACCTTCACGACCTAATTTACCGGCTAATACACCTAGCATGTAGATAGCACGAACGGTTTGCTCACCGTTAGCTTGGCGGTTAACACCAGCGCCAGCAATGATGTATGGCTTTTCAGATGCCATTAAGTCATCAGCGACTTTCTTGATGTTAGCTTCAGAAATACCAGTGATTTTTGCTGCCCACTCAGGAGTGCGCGCTTCACGGTCAGCGAACTTGCCTTGGCCCATGATGTAATCGTGGTAGTTCTCTTCTGAATTCATCGCAGCAGCGTATTCGATTTTCTTCGCATCGCCACTGTTTAAGAAGATTTGCTTTTGCGCTTCAATTGACGCTGCGTCGTAACCGACACTGTTCTTGTTGATGAAGTCGATAGAGTTTGCATCAACCCAGCCTGAGCTGATCATCAAGTAAGCAATTGCTTCTGCTAATGCAGCATCCGTACCTGGACGGATTGGTAACCAAGATGATTCTTTACCCGTCATTGAGTCAGTGTAACGAGGGTCAATCATGGTGACTTTAAGGCCATTTGCACGTTGCAATGCCTGTAAGTAGTCATAACCTTCGCCAGAGCCTGATTGACGAATTTCACTTGGGTTGTAAGCAAAACCCAGTAAAAAGTCACTGCTTTCTAAAGTGACAGTTGCAGAACCTGATGTACTGCCAGTACCAAAGGTATGCTTAGCCGCTTCAGTTTGTTGTGCCCAAGAATAGTTACCGAAGTATTGTAAACAACCACCAACTAGGTTGAATAAACGGTTAAAACATCCGTTAGATGCAAAACCGTAGTAAGCGCCAGAGCCGTAGCTTCTGAAAATTGCTTTGTTACCGTGCTCAGCGATCACTGAGTTTAACTTGCTACCAATCGTTTCTGCAGCTTCATCCCAAGTGATTGGAATGAATTTACCTTCGCCACGTTCACCAACACGTTTCATAGGTGATTTTAAGCGGTCTAATGCGTAAGTACGTTGACGTAGTGAGCGGCCACGGGCACAAGCACGAACTTGGTGCATACCGTAAACATCTTCTACTTCATGGTCCGTTTCAACGCGGGTAATCATCCCGTCGCGGCTATATACTTTAACTGGGCAGTTTGATCCACAGTTAACGAGACATGCAGACCAAGTTAGTGCTTCATCAACAGGTGGTTGCGGCGGTAGTGGCTCAGCATCTTTTGAGCTTGAATTACAGCCCGTTACTGTTGCAGCACAACCCAATGCAGCACTCATTTTTAAGAAACTTCTGCGTTCCATTATTATTTCCTCTTACTAAAATAAATTCAGCACGTTTGTTAAACGACTACAGCACATAGCTGAAATTCAGCATGATTTGATGGGCGTTATAATTGTGATTAAGCTCGCCCAGGGTAACCATGCCTGGCACTTGGTCAGGGGTCATTTGAGCGTCATCGGTGTCGTAATAGCGTTCGTAGCTGTAGGTCAGCTTTAATGCCATGTCATCACTCAAGGCATAGTTAGCGTAAAGGCTAGCGCTATGGTTATATGAGTAGTAATCCCCATATGGGCTGGTGCCATCTGCGGTGACATAAGTGTCACTGCTTGAGTTACTGAATAAGTAATCAGCACCAAGTGTCAGCTTGTCTTCCATTAGGCCGCCATAACTTACGCCAGCACCTAGGTTGATAAACTTATCTTCAATATCAGCGTACCAATCTGGACTGCTGTAGCTTTGGCTGCCTGCTTGAGCAGAGTTAATCCATTGCTGACCTGCAAAACCGTAAGCAGAGAACTGCTTCGTTAGTTGCATATTAAGATTGATGTCGTAGCTGTAATCTTCTGATTCTGTTAAACCAATAACAGTGTCATCGTAATCGTCTTTGGCATAACGACCTGTTAAGTCGATGCTTAACCAGTCAAGGGGAGTGTGGCTAACACGCAGCTCAACTTCGTTGCGCTCTCTGTCTGCTAAATAGTATTTACGCATCAGTGAGTTTTCTTCGCTCGACGTTAGCTCTGTTGCTTGATACTCAGAGCCGCCACGGTTGCTGTGACCTGCTTTTAGATCGATAGTGAAATTGTCGATGGCACGAATAGACAGTTTTGCCCATAAGCTATCTTCATTGGTTTGTTCACGTTCGCTGTAAGTGCGTTCGATGTCTTTGCGGTCATAGCCAGCTTGTAAGCGGTAGCCGCTAGCAATGCGGTAGCTGGCGTTCACTTTAAAGGTTGAGCGCTCAATATCAGTGGCGACATTTTCTTTGAATGTGCCACTGACGCTATCGAAGTTGTATTGTTGGAATTCAAAGACTGAACTGTTGTTTTCACGATTGCTGTAGTCGTAACTACCACCAAGGCGTAAACGGTTGTTGAGCATAGAAGTGATGCGGAAGTTTGCATCTGTGGTATCGACTTCGCCGTCCCAGTTTTGAATTGGGTTGCCTGCCACTTGAATCAAATCGTCATCTTGGATCATACGACCGACAATGAAACGACCCGACATGACAGTGCGGTCTAGCTGGTACTGACCCGATAACGAGACTTGGTGCGCTTGATTATCTGGGGTTGCAGCATACACATCGTATTCAGTTGGTAAGCTTAGGTTGTCAGTATTGTTTTTATACTGACTGCCAAAATAACTTAATTCAGTTAACCAGTTATCGCCGGTGAGTGCTGCGCCAGCGGTGAATGAGTCAGTGGTTGAATCAACACGTTGACCAAAGTTAATTGGACCTGGGCTCACTAAACTACTGCTTTTATAACCCGTTTTATCTTCAGAGTCGAAACGCACATAGGCTTGATAAAAGTCTTGTTTGAAATCGGCGCCGATACCGACTTTTTCACGTTGCTGAGATAACTCAAATACGTACGGTACATCAGGCGTCATCATGCCATCGTCGTAGTATAAGTTACTTTGGGCATCACCTGATTGGTAAGTGGTGATTAATGCGTAATCCGCATCAACATTGAATAAGCCTTTTTGGCCAACACTGATGTTAGCTGTGCTGTTCTCAAAGCCAAGTTGGTGAGCTTGAACACGCGCTTGGTAACCGTGTTCATCTTGGTATTCAATGTCGCCACTCAGTGATGTCACAACACCATCTTGGTCAGTACCAAAGGCATTGGCAGCATGGACATCATCACTGTCGATGTAGCCTGCAGAAACGTTAACATTGCCGCTGTAACCTTGTGTTGAAGTACAGCGCTTACATTGATACTTCTCTTGATTAAGGTTTTCAGTATTAGCATTGCCAACAGCAAAGTCAGCTGCCCATGCAGGGGCCGTTGCCATTAATAAAGAAGCAGTGATTAAATTCAGTTTAAAGTTCATTGTTATGGCTCCTGATTAGCGCTGCAGTAAGCTGCCGGCTGGGTGGTTAGAACCATGGATTTGGCTATGACAGTTCAAACAGCTTTTTCCACCGCCAAAGGCATCCATTCCAGGTTGAAGAACAACGCGACTTGCGTGACCGTCATCAGCGTGACATTGCTGACATAGTTGTGGTGCACGATTGTTTAGCATGCCTTCGTTAACGCTGCCGTGTGGGTTATGACACGTGACACAGTTTTCAGTCACAGGTGCATGTTCCCATAGCATTGGGCCACGCTTTTCAGCATGACAGCTGTAACAAGTGTCATTGACTGTTGGCTTGTTTAGGGCGCTTTCAGACATAGAACCATGTGGAGAGTGACAATCAATACAGGTCATTTGATCCCATTTCATTGGATGAGAAGAGCGCTTGTTCATGTCAGCTTTTTCACGAGTGTGGCAGCTAGTACAGGTGTCATTAACGGTTAACTTGTCTAAGGCAGGGTCTTTAGCTGCATGTACCACGTGACAATCGGCACAAGCAATCTCTTCAAGATTGTGAGTGCTGCTATGCCATGCCATTTGCTCTGGGTCGTTATGACAACCTTGGCAAACGGTATTTTGAGTTGGTGCATCTAATTTGCTGTCTTTACCAAATTGGATCATGGGCTCTTTGCCCCCACGATTGTGGTTGCCTTGAGGGCCATGACAGGCTTCACATTGCAGTCCAGCCATTGGTGAGTCTTTACTGGTTAAGTCGCCATGTGCGCCTTTAAAGATGTCGGTAACACCTTCGGTACGTTGGTGACACATTAAGCAGCTGTCTGCTCCTTTAGGGGAATACTTACCTTCAGCGAACTTCTCAACGAGTTTTTGAGAAACCTCTTCACCTGTCATGTCATCCCATGGCGCAGCAGCGACACCAAATGAGCACAAGTAAAGGGTTACACTGATAGATGCGATTAAGTTTCGACACCAATTCATAATGTCACCTGACCTTATTAAATCTTAAATAAAAAAAGAATAATTAAAAAATCGGCATATTAATGATGGTTAACCTTTAAATCTATATTTGTTATTGTTATAAAATTGAAATTGTGACTTGTATCTATATATAAAGTAATAAGGTGGTAATGATTAAATGGTATTTTAAATATACCTTATGAATTTTCTTGTGATTATTTTGCGGAGTTATTTATATGGTTTGTAATAATTTGTTGCGGTTGTGGAATAAATTGGTTT
>BCQL01000090.1_pt1 | contig 12745 bp, 9 predicted proteins | sample 1008151 | NCBI WGS metagenome assembly BCQL01 (sample SAMD00035459, study PRJDB4067) | museum specimen metagenome | biome: marine biome; feature: sea shore; material: organic material | host: Otohimella japonica | place: Japan:Kanagawa | collected 1927
ACCGGCGCAGAGAGCAATTCGTAGATCGTGCCGATGAATTTGGGGAAATAGATGCCGAAACTGGCGTTCGATGTGGCTTGCGTCATCACTGACAGCATGATCAGCCCCGGCACGATGAACGCACCATAGCTGACGCCCTCGACCTCATCAATCCGGCTGCCAATGGCGGCACCAAAGACGACAAAGTAAAGCGAGGTCGATAAAACCGGCGAGACAAGGCTTTGAGTCATCGTGCGGAAGAACCGCTTCATCTCGAAAATGTAGATCGTCAGAACGGCATTCAGGTTCATGTCGTTTCCTTCACCAGTCCGACAAAGATGTCTTCAAGACTGCTTTGCTGGGTCTGGATATCTTTCATCTGCAACCCCGCCTTTTGCAGATCATTCAGCAGTGTGGTGATCCCTGTCCGCTTACCCGTGGCCTCATAGCTGTAAGTCAGGCTGAGGCCATTATCGGCGCGGGCCAGATCGTAGGATTGCAACATATCCGGGATCGTTTGCGTTGCTTGCATCAACTCGATCTTCAGCTGTTTCTTGCCCATCTGCGCCATCAGGTCAGCCTTGTCCTGCACCAGCAGGATTTCGCCCTTGTTGATGACACCGACACGGTCGGCAATCGCTTCGGCCTCTTCAATGTAATGGGTCGTCAGGATGATGGTAACGCCAGACGCTTTCAGCTTGGCCACAACCTCCCACATGTCTTTGCGCAGTTCCACGTCCACACCTGCGGTGGGTTCGTCAAGAAACAGCACCCGTGGTTCATGGCTCAGCGCCTTGGCAATCAAAACCCGGCGCTTCATGCCGCCCGACAGCGTCATGATCTTGCTATCCTTTTTGTCGGCAAGCGACAGCTGTTCAAGGATGCCTGTGATAAAAGCATCATTGCGGGGCTTACCGAACAACCCGCGCGAAAAGCTGACGGTGCTCATCACCGTTTCAAACGGCTCCAGGTTGATCTCTTGTGGCACAAGGCCGATCAAATTGCGTGCGGTGCGGTAATCGGTCTGTGTATCATAACCGCCCACCGTGATGGCACCCGAGGTTGGCACCGTGATGCCGCAGATGGTTGAGATCAGCGTCGTCTTGCCAGCACCATTGGGGCCGAGCAGGGCCAGTATCTCGCCCTCTTTGATATCAAGTGTAACAGATTTGAGGGCCTCAAACCCACCTGCGTAAGCCTTACGCAAGTTTTGGACGGACACGATTGCGGACATGGAAATGGCCTTTAATAGGGTTAACCGGACCCTAATCCGCTCTGACGGGAAGGGAAAGATGCGAACCGAATGACCCGTGAAAATCGTGTTAGGTCAGCTGCGAAACATATCGGCGCTTCCATCGTCGTGGCGAATGCAATGCTGGCATCATAATCGCGTCCTACAGAGACCACCGCGCAGCGCTTGATATGCCAACCGCGTTCTGGAACATCCGGTAAGCAATGCACCGGTCGGACACGAAAGGCGCTCAGGTGAGCATCACTCATGTCGCGGCGGATCGCATATGCATCGCGACATCCAACATGCGGCAGGCAAACCCCCATTCATTGTCATACCAACCAAACACCCGCACGAGCCCACCTTCCGTCACGCGTGTTTCGGGCAATGAGACGATCACGCTTTCCGGTCGGGCGCGCATATCGGTTGAGACCAGCGGTTTGTCTGTCCAGCCGATGATCCTCGATTGCGTCCGCAACAGCGCGTGTACGTCATCCACGTCAACAATGGTATCAAGGGTGACCGTCAGATCCACCGCCGACACAGAAGCCACCGGCACGCGCACCGCCGCGGCTTCGATTCGGCCGGCAATGTCGGGCAGCACCTGATTAAGCAACCGTTGGGCGGATGTTGTCGTGGGCACCATCGACAGGGCCGCAGCACGACTGCGCAGCATGTCTCCGCGCGGCGCATCAATGGTCGGTTGGCTGCCGGTGTAGCAATGGATTGTGGTCATCCATCCGGTCTTCAGCCCCCAGGTGTCATCGATCAGCCGCACCAACGGCGCCAGCGCGTTGGTTGTGCAAGAGGCATTTGAGACGATCAACTGATCGGTCAATTCTGCATCATTGGCGCCCAAAACCACGGTCAAATCGGCAGCATAAGAGGGACCAGAGATGAGTACCCGCCCCGCGCCCGCCCTGAGCCCGCGCGTTGCGATATCACGGGTATCGGCCTTGCCAGTACATTCCAGCACGACATCCACATCACGCAAATCAAGAGTACTCAGGTCATCCGTCTGCATCAGCGGAATGGACTTTTCATCCAGACACAGCGCTCCGTCTTTGATTGCGACATCGCCTGGATAGGGGCCGAATACGCTGTCATAGGCAAACAGATGCGCGCACAATGCCGGCTCAGCAATATCGTTGATTCCAACGACCTGAACGCCCGCCCAATGGCTCGCGGCATGCGCTCGCAACATCGTCCGCCCAATCCGACCAAACCCGTTGATGAACACCCGCACCATGCTTCGTTCCTCCTTCAATTCTGCGGATGCTGCATCTTTGCGCAGAGAGGGGCAAGCCGGGTAATGACATGTCATGAATTGGGCATATACTTAGCCAAAAGATAAGGAATCGCTGGCCATTACCCCCCAGGTTGTGACACTCAGCATGAGTGAGCGACCAGAATCGGTCCTTAAGTGCAAAAAAGTGTGCAAATGACCTTGCGCGCGAGAAAGTTTGTGTGCCAAAGCTCATCTGTAGGCTCCTGGCCACAGGTTGGCCACAATGGTGGAGTTTTCAGTAAAAATAGGTGTTTATCGGCAAAAACCTGCCGTAGACTGTTTCTAGATTGGGTTACAATGGCTGTTAACAAACGTGATTAAGAACCACTAAACACCAAGTTAGGGTCACTTTTTGGCCTAAATTGAATGAGACTACGGACAAGGTTGGCGGCAATGCCGTCAAACGACGAGAGTTTGAGAGCTGGATGATAGGAATGGCCAAGGCGCAAGTGAAAGAAAACGCGGATGATAAGGACAGCTTTGTTGATGAGCTGAAGCCGGGCACAAAACTGATGCACGGCCAGTACACCATCGAAAGCTTTCTGAATGCGGGCGGCTTTGGCATCACCTATCTTGCTCGCGACAGTCTTGATCGCAAGATCGTGATAAAAGAGTGCTTCCCCGGCGCCTTCTGTCGTCGCAGCCGTTATGTGGTGCAGGCCCGCTCACGCGCCCACCAGAACGAGTTGAAGTCAATTGTCCGGCTGTTCGTGCAAGAGGCCCGCAGCCTGGCAAAGCTAGACCATCCCAACATTGTTGGTGTGCATCAGGTCTTTGAGGATAACGACACCGCCTACATGGCTCTCGACTTTGTCGAAGGTCGCGACCTGCTGGATACCATCGAAGACCCCAACCACGGGCTGACACCACCGCAGATTAAGGCAATTCTGAAAGAGGTTCTGGGCGCGGTTGGCTTTATCCACGATCAGGGCATCCTGCACCGCGATATCTCGCCGGACAATATCCTGATCAGTAAAGACTTCCATCCGGTCCTAATCGACTTTGGCGCCGCGCGTGAGGAAGCGACCAAACAAAGTCGCGTGCTGTCGGCATTGCGCGTCGTCAAGGACGGATATTCCCCTCAGGAATTTTACATTGCCGGATCCGAGCAAAGCCCAAGCAGCGATCTCTATGCACTGGCCGCGTCTTTCTATCACCTGATCGAAAAAGATGTGCCGCCCAATTCGCAGGCACGCCTGGCCGCAATCGCGTCTGGCGAGCCTGATCCCTACAAACCACTGACCGGGGCAGTCGCAGACTATGATGCGGCGTTTATTGGCGCGCTCAACAAGGCGCTTGCAGTGCTTCCAAAGGATCGCTTGCAGTCCGCCAAAGACTGGATCGCGATGATGGACGGCGATCAGGGCAATGTGACCCCGCTCAAAGTTGCTGCGAGTACGGATGCCACTGTCGAAGCTGCTGCGACAGGCAAGAAATCCAATGTGCCCTTGTTGCTCGGCTCGGCCGCGGTGATTGCGCTACTGGTTGGCATCGGTGTGATGGCGACGACCGGTGGGGATGAAACTGCAGCTGTTGAGCAGGCACCTGCAGCGGAACCCGCCCCGGCGCCGGTCCAAGAAGCTGCGACACCAGATGCGGCCAACGAAGCCATCGCACCGGTTGATCAAGCATCACCTCTTGGTGCGACCGAGACGGCATCGACCGCCGTCGAAGAGGCCGTGGCCGCTGCGATTACCGAAGAACCGACACCTGGTGAAACGCCTGAACCCCTGGTGACCCCATCGCCTGTTGCCGACACGCCTGTAGCACCGCCCGCGATCAACGGATCCGCAACAAACGTTGTTGAAGGCCCCGAAATCACAGACGGGCCGACACCGGTGGTACGCCCTGCTGCGCGGCCTGAAGCCGTAGAGCTTGCAGCGGTACCGCAGCCTGAACCAATGCCGCAGCCGACTGAAACACCGCGCCCCGACACGTCGGAGCCGAATACAGCTGCTGCCTTGCCTGCGACCTCGGCAAACCGCCCGGCCGCCGATACAGACACCGCTGCAATGACCTTGCCGGCCACACCCCAGGTCGTTGCGGCCATTGGCACCGGCCCGACAGTCGACATCACTGCCGTCACCCCCGGGAACGAAATTGTTCAGGACCTGAGCGGCAGTGTCACTGCTGAATGGACCGTGGAACTGCCATTCACGCCCGCAGGGGCGCAATCCAACATTATCGCATTTGCAGGTTCAACTGCCCCGGTATGGGTCCAGCCCGGCTTAGTTATCACAAGCGTCAACGGAACACCGGTTGATGCCATCAACGATATTCCCGGTGTATTGCAGGCGCAGACAGCGGACAGCGATGTTGCACCAACGTTGAATGTGATGTTTGGCACGCTGAATCGCGCCTCTGGCGAACAAATTGACCGTCCTTGGGTTTTACCCGTTGTACAAGAAATGGCTCTGGATGACGGTACACGATTCGAGACCGTGTTTTCGGGGTCCGGCTGGAGGACAACTGTTGCAGCTTTGCCAGCGGGGCAAAATGGCGGTTTGAGAATCGGCGATGTTATTACATCATACATCCCGACGTCTGAAGAAGTGAATGGGCGCGATAGCCTGACGAACATCTTCGACCGCGAGATAAAAAACGGCACCGAACAATTCATGTTCGCAGTGCAGCGGGACGGTACCCTTTGGGTTGCCGCCCTCGCCTACACTGGTGCTAGAGAGTAAGACGCGCATTGGCCCGCACCGTAAGCAGGACTACGTGAGGTAATTGGAAGGTAGGTAAGATGAAGTTCATTCGTGATCTACTCGGTAAGAAACGCAATGAAGCAGACACGCGTAAAGCGCAAGGTATTGAGTCGCTTGAGCAATCATATCGCGACACAATCGGGTCCATGGTTGACGAAAAGCCAGTTCTCAAGTCGGACACAACACGCTCACCCCGCGACATTTTGCATAGTGAGCCCGAGCCAGCGACATCTGAAGTGCGTATCGTCAGCGCTGACAGCGCGGCTCCGCCTGCAGTCAACATCTGGGATCTTGAAGATGATGACGCACCGGTAGCGTCGCAAGCGCCTGCAGAACCGGCGGCCCCCGAGGCAGCCTCGACCGCAGCAGCCCGGTCACCTGCGCGGTCGCGCCGCACCAAGACGCGTTTGATTGGTTTTGAAAAGTCGGACGGCGATGTTGTTGATCTCTTCAACGATGCAGCGACTGCACCCGCTGCAAAGGCAAAGAGCGTCAAGTTCCCCGTGGGATGGATTGTTGTCACCAAGGGCGAAGGACGCGGTGAAAGCATCCCGCTTTTTGCCGGCATGTCACAAATCGGGCGCGGCGAAGATCAGGCTGTTCAGCTTGATTTCGGTGACAACTCAATTTCGCGCACCAATCACGCAGCAATCGTTTATGATCCTGACAGCAAGGAATTTCTACTGGGTCACGGCGGCAAGTCCAACATTGTTCGTTTAAACGACACGCCACTGATCAGCAATGAACCGCTGAAAACCGGCGATGTGATCCGGATTGGTGAAACTGAACTGCGCTTTGTTGCATTGTGTGACAATACGTTTAACTGGACGGATGGCGCAACTGGGGAGGACGAAGATGTGGCGATCGCCTGAACCGCGCTTTGACGTCGCGTCGGCAATCTGTCAGGGTGGCCGAGACTACCAAGAAGATGCAATCGTCGCAGATTTTCCATTTGGCGCAGATAGTGGCGTGGTAGTCTTGGCAGACGGGATGGGCGGACATGCCGCAGGTGACGTGGCCAGCAAGATCGTTGTCACCGAAGTCTTTAGCGAACTAAAATTCGAAAGCGCGAATTTTGCGGATTTCGAGAGCGAAATCCCTGATTATCTGACCAAAGCGGCGAGTGGTGCCAATAATGTTGTCCACGAGTATGTGACATCGCACCCCGAAACGCGGGGGATGGGGGCAACCCTTGTGTCCCTGGTATTGATCGAGAATCGGATGTACTGGATGTCGATCGGCGATAGTCCTCTCTATCATTTCCGGTCAGGGAAGATGAAGCAGCTCAACGAAGACCATTCGATGGCGCCTCAAATCGACTTCATGGTCAAGTCCGGCCTGCTCGACGAAGAGGCCGGCAGAAACCACCCTGATCGCAACTGCCTGACCTCGGTCATTCTGGGTGATCGGGTGGCCAAGTCCGATTGCCCCAAAACGCCATTCGAACTGCAGGTCGGCGACATCGTGGTCGTGTCCAGCGATGGCTTGCAGTATCTGGAAGAAACACACATTCAGAAGATCCTGCACCGCTATCGCCGCAAGAAGGCTGCGGAAATCGCAGGTTACCTGCTGGAAGCGATTGAAGCCCTGGCAGATCCCGATCAGGACAATTGCACCTTTTCCGTGATCAAATTGAACCATAACAAGCCGGTCATCCGTGCTATCCGTGCCAAGCCCATTGGTCTTGTTGACACCGCAACATCCACCGTCACCCGTGTGGTCGAGCTTGAGGATGTCGAAAAGGTCACCGCACCCGCACAGACAGAACCTTCCGTCATCAAAGAGGTCAAACCCTTGAAGAAAGTGACCTTGGAAGACGACGTTGACGATAATGAAAATTCAGAGGAGGTTGATGCGGCTGCGCCGCCGGCTAAGATTGCCGCCGGAGGTAAGTAATGTCGAATCAATCTGTTGGGAACCGGGTTCAGCAAGAACTCTCACAGAGCATCAAGGATGGTCTATTACCTGACAACGTAAAGGATAAGGCTGCGCAGCTTCTGCTGCGGCTACAGCAGCCTGTACGGCTAGCCCTGATAGGCCTTCCAGGGTCAGGTAAGTCAACTTTGTTGAACCTTTTGGTGGGCAGTAATGTATTGCCTGACGGCGTGCGTTTACCGACATTACAACTGTCTTATGGCGCGCAGGCGCAATCCATCTGCACGTTGCCGGATGGCAGCAAAAAGACCCTGTCCAATGTTGACGGAATGCAGATCGCGGCACAGTCGCCGGTGTTTGTGGAAATGCAGATTCCGCTTCCCGCGCTCAAGAAAATCTCTGTTCTTGAAGTGGTGACCCCAAGTACTCTGTCTGCCTTGCAAAGGGCAACGCAATGGGCTGCAAAACGATGCGACATTGCACTTTGGTGCACGCAACATTTCACAGCGGAAGAGCAGCAAACTTGGGCAAAGATGCCTGATCTGGTCAAGGATCACGCTTTTTTGATGTTGACCCAAGCTGACGTACTCCAGTCCTCGGGCCAACTGGATGAGGCATTGGCCGCATTGAAATCTGTCGCCGAGGAAGAGTTTAACCAAATCCTGCCTATTGCCACCATCAATGCCATTGCTGCGCGCAAACCTGACGGCAGTGTCGACAAGGACAAGATGCGCCAAAGTGGTGGCCTTGGCCTGATCTCGGCCGTGCTGCGTCAAGTCGAACAGGGCAAACAATCAACAGTAGACATGGCTGAAGTGCTGCTGCGCCAGCACACGAACGCGCAACAACAGCCAGAACCAGTCGCAGCACCACAAACGCCCACTGAAAAAACCAGTGCAGGCCTCGTTGGATCAGTGATGAAGTCAGTCACGCGGCGGAAAACTGCCGAAGCCGCAAATTCCAAGACTCCCGTAGTCGACGCATCTGACGGCATCTCGCGCTTGCGCATTATTGCGCAGAAGAAAGCAGCAGAACGGTCCAAAGTCGTTTCGCAGCCCCCCCCCCCACAGGCGGAAACCTTAAAGCCATCGACACGCGAAGCATACGAACATGTAATCGCCTATATGGAAGAACAAAGCCGGGCGCTGTCAGATGCTTTGACCGACATGGGCGAAAGCGCGCCGACCAAAATCATGGAGATGGCTGTCGAGCATATGCAATGGCTCAGCGACTATCTTAATGAAAATGGAGACGACTCCGACGAAACCTTGCTGCGCGCACGTGACGCTGCGTTTGACGCGTCGGATTTGGTGCAGTTAATGCAAATGGAGAAGCGTGACAGCGCAGCCCTTGAAGCCGTCAGCTTAATGCTCCAGATTAAGCGCGAGTTGCAAGCCGACCTCGCGGCCTAGACTGCACAACCCGCCAACGCCGCCCACCGTATTGTTGCCCTACTGTTACGTTTCCATTATGGCAATGAAAACAGGAGTGGTATCCCGATTTGGCGACGGGACGAACAACTGATAAAGGTGGTTCCTGCAAGAGTATTGAGGACGGACAAGAATGAAAATGGAAGAGCTGACAAAAGGGGACGGTTACAAAGTCCCGGCAGCACACCACCCTTTCATGCGACTTGGCCTCGAAAAGTTAGACGGTTTTCATGATGAGGTCGCGGATCTTGAAGCGACACTCGCAGATGTTGTCGAACTGGGCGGGCAAGACGCAGAAAAGAAATCTGCTAAGCTAATCAAGCAGTTGCGGGCGTTTGAGCCAAGTATCACGATGATTGGCCAGATCAAGTCCGGCAAAACTTCGCTGGTCAACGCCATGGTCGGGCGGCCTGAATTGCTGCCTGCGGACGTCAACCCATGGACGTCTGTCGTGACCTCTTTGCATCTGAATGCACCGCTGGCGGATGATGCGCCGACGGCCACTTTTCAGTTCTTCAGCCAAGGCGAATGGGACCATTTGGTTGAGAACGGTGGCCGAATCGGTGAACTCTCTGCCCGCGCCGGTGCCGACGATGAACTGGAAAAGGTTCGGCAGCAAATCGCCGAGATGCGTGAGAAAACAAAGCACCGTCTGGGCCGCAAATTCGAACTGTTGCTGGGGCAGAAACATAATTACGCCGAACTGAATGATGATCTGGTGCAGCGCTATGTCTGCATGGGCGACGATTTCGAGGATCTCGAAGAAGAAGACCAGCAGGGGCGCTTTGCAGACATCACCAAGTCAGCTGATCTCTACCTAGAGGCGAAAGCGATCCCGATACCGCTGTGTCTACGTGACACGCCTGGTGTCAACGACACCTTCATGATGCGCGAACAGATCACAATTAACGCGCTGCGCGACAGCCGCATCTGCTGTGTTGTGCTGTCCGCGCACCAAGCGCTTAGCTCGATGGACATGGGGCTGATCCGCCTGATTTCGAACGTGAAGGCACGCGAAGTTATCATCTTTGTCAACCGGATTGACGAACTGTCCAATCCCGCCGAGCAAGTACCCGAAATCCGCGACAGCATCTTACAAACGCTGGCCGACAACAACGGCCCGGAAAACCCCGAAGTAATCTTTGGCAGCGCTTACTGGGCAAATATCGCCCTTGCCGAGAACCTTGAAGACATCGTTGAAGATAGCGCCGAGGCCATGTTCAACTGGGCGGAAGCGTCGCTTAGTGCTGAAACTGCAGGTATGGCTACCAATGAATTGGTCTGGCATCTGTCGGGTGTGCCGCAGCTTTACAAAGCCCTGTCAGAGCGGATTTCCGAAGGTCCGGGCGCCGAAATTCTGGCCGCATCACGCAAGCGTGCGCTCAATCTTGTCGGTGGTGTGCGTGCCTCCAACGCCGTGGTATCAATGCGTCTGGATGGTGACACAGTCGACGTGATGTCAGACGGCGCGCTGAACACGCATCTTGATAAGCTGGAGACCGACAATCTACAGTTTCTCAATGATCGTCTGGACATTGTGTTCCAGCAATTCGGCTCTCGGGTAGATCAGTCGCACAAACGCTTCCTTGATCGCGCGTTGGAATCGCTACTACAACATCTGGAAACCAACGGCGAAGACGAGATCTGGCAATATAGTCCTGATGGATTGCGCATGTTGTTGCGCACCAGCTATCAGGTGATGCGCCGCAATGTGTCATCCACTTGCCAGCAAGTCTTTGCATCAACGGCATCGGACCTTGCGGATACCTATCGCTCGGCCTTTGGTGTTGCTGTTCAGAACTTTTCAATCACGCCGCCTGCCGCACCAGAGATACCGGCACCGGTGTCGCTGGGTCAGACTATCGCACTTGACCTGCAAACATCCTGGTGGAAAGGCTGGTGGAAGCGCCGTAAAGGGTATCGGGCTTTTGCAAGTGGGTTTTATGACCTGATCGAGGCAGAGACTGCACCCATCGTGGACGAGCTTAAAATCCGGCAGGCCGATGATATCCGCGCCATGGCCGAACGCGAACTGCGCGAATTCCTGAGCGAACAACGGGCCCTCTTGAGTGACATCAGCAGCAAGTCCGAAATCGCCATTGACGACTTAGAAGGTATTTTCGGGATAACTGCCCAGCAGGAGCGGGACGAGATGTTCGACTACATCTTCGAAGAGCTTAGCAATAATGATGCGCATGCGGCGGAAGGAACTGCATGATGAATGACCAAGCATCCGCAATAGGTGGAGTGCGGAAACCGCGGATCGCGTTGATGGGCGAATTCAGCGCGGGAAAAAGCACGCTTTCAAACTTGCTGATGGGCGCACGCCCACTTCCTGAAAAGGTGACAGCAACGCGCCTGTCCCCGGTCTGGATTTCGCTTGGCACCGACGCGCCCTACCGTGTTGATGTGGATGGTACGACCGAACCGGTTTCGCTTGACCACCTGGAAGATATTCCGGTCGAGGAAACCCGTGTCATTCGCCTGTTCATGCGAAGTGATATTTTGGAAGTGTGCGACCTGATCGACTTTCCCGGCATCTCCGACCCCAATATGTCGTCCGAAGTCTGGGAACGGATGCTGACAGAGATTGACGCCGTGATCTGGTGCACGCATGCCACCCAGGCTTGGCGGCAGTCGGAAGCTGCAGTTTGGGAAACCATGCCGGATTTGATCAAGCAAAACTCCGTTCTGTTGATCACGCGCTATGACAAGCTGACAAATGAAAAGGACCGTCAGCGTGTTTTCAAACGCGTCTCACGGGAAACCAGGGGGCAGTTTGGCGGCACCTTCCCAATCTCATTGTTGCAAGCAATCAAGGCAGGCGAAAACTATGAACTTTGGGATGCCAGCGGTGCGGGACCCTTTACGCAACATTTGATCGACATGATCGAAACCTTGACGGACCTGACATCGCGTGCTGACGTACCGCTTTACAATTTTGACGACGGGACATCTGTCCCTCCTGAACCTGCTGCGGCACCCGTGATTCCGCGGCGCGTCTCGCCTGTCGTTAATGACGTGTCCTCTCCACGCACTTCCACGCGTGAAGCAACAACCAAACGACCGCCTGTCACACCCAACCGTGTCATACGCTCATCCTAAGCGTGTATGCGGACTTCCACCCGCCCAACAATTGACGTAGTCAGTGTGAACATAGAAAACAGAGCGGGCGAAACATGGTTGTTGATGAGTTGGATGCTTTGCGTAAGACAAGCGAAGATTGCCAGACCTTGGCTTTTGCTGACCTGTCGACGCAAATGATCCTTGTAACTGATTCTGGTTCGAACAAGCGCCGCGAAGTTCTGGATGACCTTTGTGCAGAAGCGGCACTTTTGCTGGGTGCCGGTGGTAGGCCAGCGTTTGGTATCCGGTCGGCGCAGTCGGCGATTGTTGTAAACCAAAAGATGATACGTTTCTTCATCCGGGCGGCGGCCGAACCCAATGATGTTCTATGCTGCGTTTGCAAACCAGAGGTTGACGTTGGCGCATTTCTGGCCGATGCCAAAGGGTGTCTTGACCGTATCATTGGCGGCCATGAAGAGAAACCTTAACCTGGGACCGCACGAATGAGCGATCTGGACGCTTTGGCACAAAAAATCTCTGCCCTTGTAGCCGGGGATCAGGTTTTTGATGCTGGCGCGCGAGTAATTTCTGAAGGTGGTGATCCGGCACCACTCAACGCGATTCTCGCCGCGATTGATGACACCATCCTCGAACGCCGGTTGGCCTTTGCGATTGACACATCCACGGTCCACCTCGTGGCGGCAGGTCGCCGACTGCGCGGGATCGTATCGGTTGCCCCAAAGACCCCGACAGCCGATCTGGTTCTGGGCAAGACCCTGTCACGTGAGGAACCTGATGTCGTCCAGGCCACCCATGACCTGCTGCGCACGGTTTGCGGCGAAGCCAAGCGCGTCACGGTCAAAAACCTGCCGACAGAGCCTTTTGGCAAAGGTGGCGAGCGCGGCATCTCTGCCAGCGGGCTGACCGAGCTTTGGCAAGTAGAGGAAGATACCGCACCCAAGGTTCCGATGACACAATTCTTGACTAAGAATGCCAACGCAATGTCCGCAACGATGCATGTCAACGACGGCAACATCGTTGGCATCTCGGGTGATTTTGAGACGCTTCAGACGATCTGGAACACCCAAGTGCTTGACTTCCGCAAGGCGCACAAGCGGCACCTCGACGGGAGTGATGGCCCGCAATTGATCTGTCTGGAAGGTGCGCT
>BCQL01000092.1_pt1 | contig 12576 bp, 10 predicted proteins | sample 1008151 | NCBI WGS metagenome assembly BCQL01 (sample SAMD00035459, study PRJDB4067) | museum specimen metagenome | biome: marine biome; feature: sea shore; material: organic material | host: Otohimella japonica | place: Japan:Kanagawa | collected 1927
TTACCTCCTTTGAATCAACGTTCTGAGGATATTGTCTTACTCGTTAAGTTTTTTGTGAGTCAATTGATTGCAACTGACGTTTTTGTTGCTGAAGATTTACTCACACGTTTTAACGCGTGGCGGATTACTGATTATCAAACCCTGACAGAATATGATTGGCCAGGGAATATTCAAGAGTTAAAAAATACGGTTGAGCAGTGTTTGATGATGAATGTACCTCCCAATGAGTACTTTAAGCAAAACCCTCATACCGATTGCCAACAGGCTGATAGGCAAAGTATTAGCGAGGCTACTTCATCTACTCAGCACTTCTTTCCCATTGAATGGGATCTTAAGCACATCGAGAAAGCCCATATTTTGCGGGTAATGAATATTTACCAAGGCAATAAGCTATTAGCAGCAGAACACTTAAATATCTCTCGCAAAACCATCGATAGAAAATTAAATGAATGGGCGAAAGACTGAAAACCAATAATTCATCACTAATTCATAAATGCTGATTGCATCAAGTTTGCCTCTAGTTTGATATTTATGCACTTTAAAAGGACATTTTGTCCTTTTTTTTGGTTTTGATTTCCAATTTGTCAGATTTTGTCGTGTTGGTTGTAGTTTTAATGGGTCCTAGTTGAGTTTTTAGATTGCGATCGCAACAATGCTCGCACTCAAATAGGACTTATTAATTAGGATGTTGTCGCACAATGAACATGAGCAAGCCTGCGCAAAAATCATTGCGTTATTCAGTGTTATCCATTGCTATTTTAGCCAGCTTAAATACCTATGCAGAAACGATTGAACGCGATCCCGTTCTGAAGATTCAAGAGGTGATTGTTGTAAAAGGTGAAGGCCCTACAGCGGCGCAGTCTTCTATGACTCACTGGGATATCTCACGAGAAGAAATAGAAGCCTCAGGCGCACAAAGTCTTGACTTAATTCTGGCCAATGTACCTGGCATATACGTACGAGTTGGCGGGCAGGGAACGCCGAGAGTCGATATTCGCGGATTTAAAGCGCGCCATGTTATTTACTTAATTAATGGTGTTCCTGCCAATGATGCTGAAGACGGTCAGTTTGATCCAAGTGTCATACCAGCTTCACAAATTGAGTCAGTTGAAGTCTCAGTTGGCCCAACGTCTGTGCTTTACGGACCAGGTGGTGCGGGTGGTGTGATCAACATTATCACTCGACAAGGGGATAGCGCTCCAAGTGTATCCGGTAACCTTGAGTTCGCAGAAAATGACACAATAAATGGCAATGTGAACTTAGCTGGAAGCGGTGAAAAGTGGCAAGGTTTTGCTAGTTATAACCGCCAGCAAACTGATGGATTTCCGATGTCATCAGATTTTGAAGACACGGATGAGCAAAGTGGTGATACACGTTTAAATGCTGATAAGACTGTCGATAACTTTTACGCCCAAGGAAGCTACTTTGTTTCTGATGAAACGATGTTGAGCGCAAATGTAAACTATAAGTCTGGCAATTGGGGTAAACCAAGCACGGATGGCACAGGAACCAGTAAATCTAAGTTTGAACGAGTTGATGATTTTGAAAGCACCATTGTTCAGTTAGGCTTTGCACATAAGTTTTCTGATCGTCTCGCGTTACGAGGCTATGGCTACCATAACGAAAGTCAGGTATTTGAAACTGTCTATACCAGTAGCGATTACAGCGATATTGATTCTACGCAAGATGGCATATCAACGGTGCAGGGCGGGAACTTACAGCTGATTGCTGATTTTGATACAGCGGGTTTATTAACAGGGTCAATTATTAGCGAAAAGCAAAGTTGGGAATCCGTTAATTATGAGGCTAATACAAGTAGCGCCTCTATTCTTGGCAGTGGTTCAGGTTCTGGAAGTGGCGATGGTTCTGGAAGTGGCGATGGTTCAGGTTCAAGTGACGATTTTAATAAGGATGGCTGGTTAAATACGCTGGCCGTCGAATATCAGTACCAGAATGACGGTAAGTACGGTGTCACTATCGGTGGTGCGGCGCACAGTCAAGAGCGTGATGATGCTGACGATACTAATTACTCGGCGCAACTTTCTAGTTTTTGGCGAGTGACTGAGGACAGTAAACTGCATGCAGGTATTGCTCGTAAAGTGCGTTTTCCATCATTAAGAAACCTCTATGCGCAATCATCAGGTAACAGTGAGCTAGAGCCTGAGGAATCATCACATGTTGAGTTAGGTCTGAATCAAGGGTTAGCTTATAACACCAGCTTAGATATTACCGGCTATTACACTGACGCTGAAAACTACATTGCCAAAGACAATGACGGTGTTTATCAAAATATCAGTAACTACGCGTTTAAAGGGGTCGATTTTTCTGTAAGAAACGAATACTTCGATGACTTAGATTTGACAGTCTCTTACAGCTATTTAGATGCTGAAGATTCTGATAATGATCTTATGAACGAATTAGAGTATCGACCAAAACATCAGTTTAGATTCCAAGGCCTTTATCAATTCGATTTCGGTATGAGTGTAAACCTGAACGTTGAATATATTGCCGATCAAATTTATTACACCAGCGAGAAAATTTCAGGTGAAACAATCTCAGTTAGAAATGAAGTGGATAACTACACATTAGTTGATATCAATATTGTGCAGCCATTGATGGTGGATCATTTAGAAGCCTATATTCGAGCGACAAATTTACTGGATGAAAACTACTATCAAAGTGAAGCATTGCCTCAAGCAGGCAGACAGATCTTTGTTGGTATTAATTGGCAGTTGTAACCAATGACATTATTGGCATTGCATGAAGTGAGTTTTCGACATCAGTCATCATCTGTAGCGCTTTTTAAGCAATTGAACTTTACCGTGATAGCGGGCGAGTGCCACTGTATTTGTGGTGAGACTGGCGCAGGTAAGTCCTCCTTGCTACAGCTGATGGCAATGCCAAGTGAATTTGATTTTAAAGGTGAGATATTACATAGCGATGGCCTTCGTTTAGGCCTCGTTATGCAAGATCCCCATATACAGCTTATTCGAGAAACTGTGGGTGCAGAAGTTGCCTTTGGTTTAGAAAACTTAGACTTTCCTTCACCTGAGATGCTGCAACTTGTTTTGCAAGCATTACAGCAAGTAGGACTCGATTTACCATTAGATACGCAAGTGAGTAATTTGTCGCTTGGACAAAAATATCGGCTGATGTTAGCTGCGCAGCTTGTGCTTCGTCCCAATGTGATTTTTATTGATGAACCATGGGCACAATTGGATGATGCTGGTGTTGTTGAGTTAAATGAGGCTCTAAAACAGCTTGTGGATTCGGGGGTAAGTGTCGTGATGACAGAGCACCATTCTGCGGCATTCTCCCAAGTTATCAATACACATTGGCTATTAAAAAACGGCGTGCTGCATAAACAGGATAAAGCGCCCATTCAGAAAGCAGAAACTTGCCCTTTAACGCATTTAGCTAACAAGCCACAACTGAGAGAAAATACTGAACTTTGGCGGTTAAATATGCCAGCTGTTCAAGCTATAACGGTATCTGCACAAACTGACATCAGGTTAGCTATATCACCCTTGACGGTTCAATTTACTGATAAGCCGCCATTGATTGAACTTAGCCAAGAGTTGCAGCTTTACGCTGGTGAAATGGTTGGGCTGTTTGGAGAAAATGGCTGCGGAAAAACAAGCTTGTTGAATCAAATTGTCGGTATTGATGATAAAAATCAGCACGCGATTTTGATGTTAGGCAAGCCGGTTAAACTTGGTACTTTTGGACAGGACCTGGGCTTTTTGATGCAGCGTCCATCTAGACAGTTATTTGAAGTGTCTGTGCAACAAGAGGTTGAATTTAGTTTAAAGCGATTTGGTTTACCAGTGTCACGTGCGAGTGAAATATTAACTCAGCTCAATATCAGTCATTTGGCGGCTCAATCCCCGCATAAGCTGTCATACGGTCAACAACATTTAGTTGCCTTAGCCTCAGTACTTTGTTTGAAGCCTAAAGTGTTATTACTTGATGACCCTTTTGCGGGTTTAGATAGTCAGTATTTTTCTTATGTGATTGATGCATTGACAGACTTTTGTTTGCAAGGTGGAGCCATTCTTATAACAAGTCATAGGCCAATAATGAAAACGCACTTAAGTAAAGTCTGGCAGATTGCTGGTGGGAAATTAACCTAGTGCTTTCAGCGTGAACGGTACTTTCTGCACAAGCAAGATTCTCAGCACGAGCAGCACTCTCAGCAAGGGCAGGGCTTTCAAAAGGGACAAGCTTCAGGCAGGCAACCAGCCTTAGCCGATATGCGTGAGGTTAACCTATGAGTAAAAAACGACTTCAAGGTTGTAGTGTAAATCACATGATGGAGAGTCATAAGCTGGCTTCAAGCAATGATAATCAGGCTACTAAAGGGTGCGAGTATTCAAAAATGCTTCGACAATCCTTTAAAGCCAAATGCCTGTGTGCGCTTGCCATGGTGTTTAGTATTGTCTTATCAAGCAGTGCGTTTTTAGTGACGACTTCGCAGCTTAGCTACATTTTGCTCATTAATATTGCTTTACTTATTCATGCTCGTTTTTACAAAGCGCGATTAAGCCCATTACTTAAACTATTTGCTATTCAGTTGGTCATTACTGTCGGCTTATATGTTTTATTTTATGGCAGCGATAAAGTCATTGAAGCATTGATTGTCGTGCTTAGAATTATGTTAGTGATGTTACCGAGTTGGTGGCTTGCGAGTACTCAAACGTCACACCATATGAGCCAAGTATTGTGCTTTATTTTACCAAGTAAGTGGGCGTTCGTTATTACCACTTCCATCAAACTATTACCTTATATCACTCAAGAAGTACGAGATATTTATCATATCCAATGTCTACGTGGTGCCCGAATAACGCCTAAACAGTTGATTAACCCTGTAAATTGGGTCGAGCTTATTCGCTGCGTGTTATTTCCTTTGCTAATTCAACTGCTAAGCCTATCAAAACATATCGCCAAGTCTGCACAGCAAAGGCATTTCGATAGGCAAAGGCATCATTCCCATTGGCCATTTATTTAACGTCTAATTTAGGAGAACCACTAATGAAGCAAGGCTTCACACTTCAAAATGCATTGTTCATCGGATTTTGCGCCACCTTGTTGGTGGCGATTAAAAGCATGATGCGAATGAAACTAGGTTTAACAGGACACTCGATGTTTTTAATGAGTTTATTTTATTTAGTCTGCTACGGCGCAACGAATAAAATTGGCAGCATGACGTTATGCGGACTGTTAGCTGGCCTGTTAGCCATGATCTTAGGCGTCGGGAAAGGCGGACCATTTATATTGCTTAAGTTTGCATTACCGGCTTTTGCGATGGATGTAGCGCTCATATTTATCGCTAATTTATTTAGTTTACGTTGGCGCTGCATTTTATTGGCTGTTATTGGCAGTATCGCTTGGGCAAGCAAATCTTGGATACAAAACCTGCTAGTGGGAATGGATCCGCAAGTTGCACTTGTGCAGTTTGGGCTAAGCAGCTTTAAAGGTGGTTTGTTTGCAATAGCTGGTGCTTTACTTGTCCCAATCATTATTAATCGATTGGATGCCCATGATTTAATCACAAGAAATAGGATGTCATAACAATGCTTAGAACCTGGTTAATTTGTATTGATGATACTGATGATATTGGCACAAAAGGGACTGGTGAGATTGCAGAGGAAATTCTGCAGCTATTGCTTTCAAAGGCAAGTTTCAATAACGATTCGGATGGTTTGAGTCTCGTTCACTCACCCACTTGGGTAACAAGGCATCAATTATTTGTACACCCAGACATTCCGTATACATCGCATAATAGTGCCATGTGCTTTGAAGTCACCTCTGGCTTAGCATTAGCTGAAATCAAAGATATCTGTATTGCACATTTGGCCACTGAGTGTGCATCAGCAGCTGATCCAGGTCTAGCGATAGCTGATAAAGATTTATTAACGGCTGATGACATTCAGCAATTGATTTCATTTGGCCAAGATGCAAAGCGCTTGGTAAAAACCAAGAAAGATGCTTATGAATTAGCAGCTGAAATTGGAGTCGATTTATCTGAACATGGCGGAACGGGTCAGGGAATTATTGGTGCGATAGCGGGTATGGGCTTACGTTTATCTGGACACGATGGACGTGTGAAAGGCCAGCTTAAAGTCGGCCTAAAAGACTCGCAATCTGAATTAACCATAAGCGTAAGAGAGATTAAGCAGTTAACTGGCTTAGATGCGGTAATAGAGTTAAACGGTTTTTTACTTAATGAAGATGAGCTTATTGATGTCAGCGGTAAAATTAAAGCTGTCATGCACAATCATAAGTTCGCGTTATTGGTGTACCAGCATCAAGATGAAACGACTGGTGAGTTTCATTGGCGTAACGCCTTAAAACAGCAATTAAAAAAATACTAATAAGCGAATATAAATGGTTAATAAAGAGTCAGTTATGGTCACCAATTGGTTTTATTTAGATCAAGGTCGTTGGCTGTTTCGTTTTACAAATGAAGCCACGGATATGGCGCAACAAGCGGCTTTTCATTGCAATCACTTTATGGAAGATGATGAAGATGAAATGATCGATGATGTACCTAGAAGCTGTTTTAATTGTATGAAGCGGCGCTGGTTGATTGAAGGCTTTGAATGCAGAGGGATGTCGGTTATATCTTAATGCCAATGATAGGGTTACACCCTTCATTATGACTATGACTATGAGAGTGACAGAGAGTCACTCTTATGATTATGTACGCACGACAAACTGCTAATTACACCGTTTCTCTATCTTCATATGCATACCCACAAGCTCTTTTCTTCAATTTTTAATTCGACCTTGGTCTAACTCAGATAACTCTCTTGTATACCATTTATTTATACCGTTCCGTTATAAGTTTCTGTTTTTAAGATGATTTGTTGTTGGTTTCCTTTTTTGATTTTGTTCACCTTTAGACTAAGGTCGTGATTGTCGTCACATTTTTAGTTGCTAGATTAACTAACGACTTTAAAAATAATTAAGACAGGGGAGTCACAATGGCTTTTGAAAATGAAGACAAGGCAACGGGGTATTGGCGTGAAAATTTACGCTTAGTATTGGGGTTACTCGCAATTTGGGCATTCGTGTCTTTTGGTTGCGGTATTTTACTCGTAGATGTTTTGAACGAAATTACCTTTATGGGCTTTAAATTAGGTTTTTGGTTTGCACAACAAGGTGCCATGTATGTGTTTGTTGCACTGATTTTTGTGTATGTAGCGAAAGCGAATGCTTTAGATAAAAAATATAACGTACACGAAGACTAAGGAATAAATCATGGATGTTCAAACGTTAACTTATCTCATTGTTGGGGTCACATTTGCCCTATATATCGGTATCGCCATTTGGTCTCGTGCTGGTTCTACTAAAGAGTTCTATGTTGCTGGTGGTGGGGTTCCACCTGTAATGAATGGCATGGCAACTGCTGCCGATTGGATGTCAGCGGCATCATTTATCTCGCTGGCAGGTATCGTGTCGTTTACTGGTTATGATGGTTCAGTTTACTTAATGGGTTGGACGGGAGGCTATGTTCTGCTAGCGCTGTGTATGGCTCCTTACCTACGTAAGTTTGGTAAATTTACCGTACCAGACTTTATTGGTGACCGTTACTACTCACAAGCTGCACGAACCGTTGCGGTCGTTTGCGCCATTTTCATCTGTTTTACTTATATAGCAGGTCAAATGCGTGGTGTGGGTGTTGTATTCTCCCGCTTCTTAGAAGTTGAAGTAGAAACGGGTGTTTATATCGGTATGGCAGTGGTGTTCTTTTACGCTGTACTTGGTGGTATGAAAGGGATTACTTACACTCAAGTTGCACAGTATTGTGTGCTTATTTTTGCTTTCATGGTACCAGCCATTTTCATCTCAGTGATGATGACAGGCCATATTTTACCTCAAATCGGTTTTGGTGCTGAGCTTGTTGATGCTGCCGGTAATGGGACAGGGGTTTACCTCTTAGATAAGCTCGATGGTTTATCAGCGGAACTCGGTTTCTCCCAATATACGGAAGGCTCAAAGAGCATGATTGATGTGTTCTTTATTACGGGCGCATTAATGTTTGGTACTGCGGGTTTACCGCATGTAATCGTGCGCTTCTTCACTGTACCTAAAGTAAAAGATGCACGTTTATCTGCTGGTTGGGCGCTTGTATTTATCGCGATTATGTATACAACAATTCCTGCACTTGCTGCTTTCTCACGTGTAAATATGATTGAAACAATCAATGGCCCAGAATCTACAGGTGTGTCATATGAAAGTGCGCCTAACTGGATTAAAAACTGGGAAAAAACAGGCTTAATTACTTGGGATGATAAAAATAACGATGGCAACATTTATTATTCTAAAGGCGATACCAATGAAATGAAGATTGACCGCGATATCATGGTACTTGCTACGCCTGAAATTGCTTCACTTCCAGCATGGGTGATTGCATTAGTCGCAGCTGGTGGCTTAGCGGCGGCACTCTCTACATCGGCAGGGTTACTATTGGTAATTTCAACGTCTGTTTCTCATGACTTATTGAAGAAAAATTTAATGCCCAATATTTCTGATAAAGAGGAGCTTAAGTATGCCCGAATTGCCGCAGCGTTAGGTGTTGTCATGGCGGGTTACTTCGGGATTAATCCTCCAGGCTTTGTGGCTGCGGTTGTTGCGATTGCATTCGGTCTGGCTGCATCGTCATTATTCCCAGCAATTATTATGGGTATCTTCTCTAAGACTGTGAATAAGGAAGGGGCAATTGCTGGTATGTTAACGGGTCTACTGTTTACTGCTGGTTATATCGTTTACTTCAAATTCGTGAACCCTGCAGCTAACGTCAGCGATAACTGGTTCTTAGGTATTTCACCTGAAGGATTCGGTATGGTAGGTATGTTCATTAACTTTGGTGTCGCATTCGCTGTTAGTAAAGTGACTAAAGATGTACCACAAGATGTTGTTGAGATGGTTGAGTCTATTCGCTTCCCTAAAGGAGCTGGTGGCGCTCAAGATCACTAACAAGATGAACTTGAACGGTAAAGAGCGCTTCGGCGCTCTTTTTGTTTTTAACCAAACATTATTTTACATCAAGTTACTGGCCATAAGTCGAATAGTGTCATGCAGTGGTTTTTCATATAGTGAATTCATCGAGGTGAGAAAATGATGGAGTGTTATGAAAGACGCAAGTGAACTTCAACCGATCACACAATTTATCAGTGGGTTAATTCCATTTGATTCTTTATCTTCATCAGACTTAGCTCGATGTTGTCAGCAACTCTCTATTGGCTATTACAGCAAAGCTAGCCGAACGGTCCCGTTAGATGAGTCTCATCCACAGCTATACATTGTTCGTTCTGGTTCCTTTGAAGTACGGGATCAAGAAGGTGAGTTGTTAGATAGACTTGGAGAAGGGGATTATTTTGGTTTTCCATCTTTGTTATCGGGTGAGAAAGTCAGTAATCAGGTGCAAATTCTCGAAGATAGCCTGGTTTATCACTTAAACCCTGAAACCTTTAATTACTTACGAAAAGAAAGCCGAGAGTTTGATCGCTTTTTTAATCGTGCTTTTGCTAAAAGGTTACGCCATCAAGCTCGTTTTAAGGCAAAGGATTTAACAACGACGAGTCGGATTAACAGCTTGATGTCACCTGATCCCCTAACGATTAATGCTTACGCTAGTGTAAGTGAAGCTGCTAAAAAAATGCGTGTCGCTAGGGTATCGTCGGTACTTGTGATAGATAACGGCAAACTAATCGGGATATTAACTGATAGAGACCTGCGAAATCGGGTTTTAGCTGAGGGGTTTGACGGTACATTAGCAGTGCATCAAGCAATGACTGCAAATCCCAAAGTATTGTTTGAAAACGATCTCGTATTCGAAGCCATGCTATTGATGAGTGAGCACGGTATACACCATTTGCCGATAATGACGAATGAAGTGAACGATGATGAAGTTACTAAACCTGTCGGTATTTTGACCAGTACAGATATATTACGTGGTCAAAGTTCGCAACCTCTTTTACTAATAGGAGAAATTGAGCGGCAACATGACATTGCTAGTTTAATTCAGGTCAGTAAACAAATCCCTGTTTTACTGCAAAACCTCATAAGTGCCGATGCGCGAGCTGAAGAAGTTGGTCGGGTGCTAACTTCAGTCACCGATGCGTTAACTCGTAGGCTAATTGTGTTAAATCAGCAAATTCTAGGGGCTGCGCCGATGGCTTTTTGTTGGTTAGCATTTGGCTCTCAAGGAAGACAAGATCAAGCTGCTTGTTCTGATCAAGATAATGGATTGTTACTTGCTCATGAACCTGATGAACATGCTAAAGGTTATTTTAATGCGCTAACCCATGCGGTTTGTGAAGGGCTTGATAAATGTGGTTATGTTTATTGCCCCGGGGATATTATGGCGCAAAACCCTAAATGGCGTTTACCTCTTGATAAATGGCAAAAACATTTTGAAAGCTGGTTAAATTCTCCAGAGCCTAAAGCGTTAATGCATGCCAGTATCTTTTTTGATATGCGTGCCGTATACGGTCCACAAAGCTTGTTTGATCAATTGCAAAGTCATGTACTTGAACGTACTAAAGATAACGATATCTTTCTCGCTGGAATGGCTGGTAATTCATTAGTGGAATCGCCGCCATTAGGTTTTTTTAGAAAGTTTGTGCTTGAGCGTGATGGCAGTGAAGTGAAAGGAATGGATTTAAAGCACAAAGGCGTCGCATTAATCAATGATATTGCCAGAGTCTATGCACTAAGTGCGGGTATTGCCGAAGTGAATACACCAAAACGAATTCGTGCATTAATGGATGCCAATATCATAAACCGTAAGGATGCACTCAACCTCGCCGATGCGCTTGAATTTATAGCTCATATGCGTCTTTCAAATCAAGGAGAGCAATATACAAGCCAACAAAACGTTACTAACTATTTAAAACCACAACAAATGTCATCACTAATGCGTCATCAGTTACGTGATGCATTTAAAGTCGTTCACGATGCTCAATCAGGTCTTAGAATGAAATTTATGCGGAGTTTTTAACCTGTGAATGAACTCTGGCTTAAAGCACGTTTACATTATGAAATGTTTGGCCATAAAGATAAGCTTTATGACTATCAAAAAGCGTATTTAAATGTGATAAACAAACCACTTTCCACATCGAGATTGATGGCCGTTGATCTTGAAATGACGGGGCTTGACCCATTAAAAGATGAAATAATCAGTATCGGCATTGTGCCAATTGAATTAGATACAATCCCATGTTCAATCCCTTTAACAAAAGCTCAGCAGTGCATGGTTAATATTGATGGGAGTGTAGGGCAAAGTGCAACAGTACATGGCATTGTCGATCAGCATGTGTCTGAAGGAGGCTCGCTAATTGATGCGATGGAATGGTTTATTGACCGTACTCAGGGACATATTCTTGTAGCTCATCATGCACCAATGGACATTAGCTTTATACAATCTCATTTGGCTAAAGTGTATAACAGGCAAATTCGGTTACCCTTTATCGATACTTTAGCGACTGAAAAACAGCGGCTACTTCGTCAGCATGATGTATTAAAAGAGGGAAGCTTACGTTTAGATGCTTGCAGGCAGCGATATGGTTTACCTACTTATTCAGGTCATGCAGCATTGGTTGACGCAATTGCGTGTGCAGAGCTTTTTATTGCTCAAGTGAATTCAATTGGTGAAACTCAAAAACTTGCCGTATCGGAGTTCATATCAATTTAACTGTAGTTATTTGTGATGACTAAAATAAAAAACCAGCACTTGGCTGGTTTTTTTAGTAATGAGTTTGGTTAAATACTTAAAGGTTAAAAATGCTTAACGCTTAGTAAAAAACTCTACTGCAGGTTTAATTAAGTCAAGTGCAGAAACTTCACACGGAGGTAGCTCCGCAGTAGGTGCATTAATCGGAGTTGTTCGCTCACCCCATTTTAATAATAGAGCCGCTGATGTTAATCCTGCGCCAAATGCACATGATAAAATAGTTTGTCCTGAATTAATGCGGCCTTGTTCTAATGCATCACAAATCGCAATAGGAATAGTCGCTGCAGACGTGTTGCCGTATTTCGCAATGTTGACGAAGGCTTTTTCTTTAGGGATCTTCATTCGACTGATTAAAGTATCAATAATACGCTCGTTTGCTTGATGTGGAATCACCAAATCAACGTCTTCTTTTGTCATGTCGCAATTAGCTAAGACCTTAGTGCTTAACCCACCCATACCATGAATCGCGCGTTTAAAGACTTCTTGTCCGTTTAGGTTAATAAAGAAATCCAGAGATGCAGAATCAAATCGGTCCATCTGGGTGCCGAAACCTGATGATAAGATATCACGTGCAGCAGGATCATTATTAAGCTCGTAACCTAAAACACCACCTGGTTCATTACTAGCTTCAATAACAACAGCGCCTGCACCATCGCCAAATAATACGGCGGTTTCACGTCGTGACCAATCTAGATAAAAAGATAATCGCTCTGCGCCAATAACAAGCACTTTCTTGTTCTGGCCACTTTTTATCATAGAGCTGCCCATACCAAGGGCATATAAGAAACCACTACAAGCAGCGTTAATATCAAAAGCGCCGCATGTTGCCCCTACAT
>BCQL01000094.1_pt1 | contig 12562 bp, 11 predicted proteins | sample 1008151 | NCBI WGS metagenome assembly BCQL01 (sample SAMD00035459, study PRJDB4067) | museum specimen metagenome | biome: marine biome; feature: sea shore; material: organic material | host: Otohimella japonica | place: Japan:Kanagawa | collected 1927
CTTATTGTTGAGAACAAACAAAACTTAGTGCTTCAAGATGGTGATGTTTTATATGTACCAAGCAAGCGTGATTCAATAAGTGTTATTGGCGAAGTTAACTACTCAACCTCACATTTGTATAAAACTGGCGTGAGTGTTGATGATTATATTGATCTGAGCGGTGGCCTTAAAGAGCGTGCTGACGAAGATAGTATTTACATCATTAAAGCAAATGGCTCGGTGAAAATTCCAAATACAGGTGGCTGGTTTGCAGCTAATAATTCAGAGCAATTAGAGCCTGGCGATACAATCGTAATTCCAATGGATGCAAGTCATATGGATAAGCTGACGTTATGGAGTACTGCAACGCAGATTATGTATCAATTAGGTGTAGCGGTTGCTGCGATAAGTGGTATTTAATAAAGTTAGGCTTTACTAAGCCAGTATTAAATATCTTGAATTAATAGCTTTAAATTAAAGCTATTAATTTTATTTTGATAGCTGAAATTATGAGATTTACATGGTTAACGATTTAAAAAATACAAGGCATTTAAATGAGAATAGCTCTACTTATGTTGTTTCCGATGATGAAGTTAATTTAACTGAGCTATTTCACATCTTATGGAAGGGTAAATGGTTAATTATTTTAATTACAGGCATGGTTTCTATTGCGTCTGTATTTTACGCATTAAATCAGCCTAATATATATAAATCAGAGGTGTTGTTGACAGCAGCTGAACAAGAGCAAAGTGGTGGGCTAAGCGCTCTTGCAGGTCAGTTTGGTGGGATCGCGAGTTTGGCTGGGGTAAATTTGGGTAGTAGCGGTACAGTCAATAAAACGCAATTAGCATTAGAGGTTTTAAAGTCGCGCCAATTCACATCAAATTTTATTCAAAAGCATAATATTTTACCTGATTTAATGGCTAATAAATCATGGGATCCTGTGAATAATATAATTAAGTACGACCCAGAAATTTATAATAAAAAAGAAGATTTATGGTTAAGAAAAGTGCAAGCCCCATTAAAGGCTAAGCCATCAATGCAAGAGGCTTATAAACAGTTTAGCAATTTACTCTCCACTGATATGAATAAAGAAAGTGGAATGATTACAATATCTATTGAACATATGTCACCAGTAATTTCGCAACGTTGGGTTAATTGGTTGGTTGAAGATATTAATGCTGTTATGAAATCTAGAGATGTTCAAGAAGCTAATAAAAGCAGTGAATTTTTAACTAGGCAATTAGGGCAAACTAAAGTTGCTGATATTCGTAGTGTATTATACAAGTTAATAGAAGAGCAAACCAAGACAATTATGTTTGCGAGCGTTCGTGACGAATATGTATTTAAAACAATTGACCCAGCATTAGTTCCAGAGCAAAAATTTAAGCCTAAACGTGCGCTGATTTGCATATTGGGTTTTCTTTTTGGAGGTGTCTTAGGTGTAGCTATAGTGCTAGTAAGACACTTTTTAAAGAAAAGTAATGAGCTTAAGTCTTTACCCAGTAGCAATTAAATGACCAAAAATTGATTTGGAAATAGTTAAATAAAATACCTTTTGTTATAGATACAAAAGTATATTGAAATATTTTAAGGAACTTATTATGTTAAACAAAAAAACAGTTTTAATTACAGGTGGCACAGGGTCGTTTGGTAAAAAATTTATAGAAACTATTCTAGCGCGTTACCCTGATGTAAAAAAAATAATCATCTATTCACGAGATGAATTAAAGCAATCGATTATAAAACAAAAATATCCAGCCTATGACTACCCTCAACTACGCTTTTTTATAGGCGATGTTCGCGATAAAGAGCGCTTAACACAGGCGTGTGAAGGTGTTGATGTAATTATCCATGCAGCGGCAATAAAGCAAGTAGATACGGCTGAATATAATCCAACAGAATGTATTCGTACTAACATCGATGGTGCAGAGAATGTTATTCATGCTTCATTAGCATGTGGTGTAAAGGATGTTGTTGCACTATCGACAGACAAAGCATGTGCACCAATTAACTTATATGGTGCCACTAAACTTGCATCAGATAAATTATTTGCTGCTGCTAACAATATTCGCGGCTCTAAAGATATTAAATTTAGCGTTGTTCGTTATGGTAATGTAATGGGCTCTCGTGGCTCTGTTATTCCTTTCTTTTTAGAAAAACGAAAAGAAGGTGTTTTACCAATAACGCACAATGAAATGACACGCTTTAATATCTCGCTTCAAGATGGCGTTAACTTAGTGATGTTTGCATTAGGTAATCATTTAGGTGGTGAGATATTTATTCCTAAAATCCCATCATATAAAATTCTAGATATTGCTGAAGCTGTAGCTCCTGGGTGTGAAACACGCGATGTTGGTATTCGCCCAGGTGAAAAACTACACGAAGAGATGATTACAGACACGGACTCATTAAATACAATTGACTTGGGTCCTTACTATGCAATATTACCGTCGGTATCGTATACCTACACTGAAGATGAGTACATTGCACACCATAAAGCTGAAAAAGTACCGTTTGGTTTTAAATATAACTCTGGCACAAATACAGAATGGGAAACAGTAGAGGGTTTGCGTAAACTTATTATTGACCATGTAGATCCATCATTTGAAGTGCAAGGCTAACAAAATGATACCGTATGGAAAGCAAGATATAACTCAAGCAGATATTGATTCTGTTGTAAGCGTCTTAGAGTCAAGCTTTTTGACGCAGGGGCCACAAGTTCCAGCTTTTGAAAATGCACTTATGAAAGCGACCGGTGCGGATCACGCACTTGCCGTTAATAGTGCAACGTCAGCTTTGCATATTGCTTGCCTAGCGCTTGAGTTGGGTGAAGGAGATATATTATGGACGACTCCTATCACGTTTGTGGCTTCAGCTAATTGTGGTTTATATTGTGGTGCCTCGGTAGACTTTGTTGATATTGACCCCGCTACTTACAACCTTTGCCCAAAAGCATTGGAGCAAAAATTAGTACACGCTAAAAAAGAAGGTGTATTACCTAAAGTTGTAGTTGCTGTACATTTATGCGGTCAGCCATGTGATATGAAAGCCATCCATGCGTTATCTATACAATATGGTTTTAAAATAATTGAAGATGCGTCACATGCAATTGGTGGGCGCTATTTAGAGCAACCCATTGGCTCATGTGCATACAGTGACATCACCGTGTTCAGTTTCCATCCGGTAAAAATTGTTACCACGGCTGAAGGTGGAGCGGCTTTAACAAATAGCAAAGCGCTTGCCGATAAAATGGCGCTTTATCGTAGTCATGGTATAACGCGTGACGAAGCATTAATGGAAAATGCTTCACATGGTGGTTGGTATTACGAGCAAATTGATTTGGGCTTCAACTACCGTATGACAGAGCTTCAAGCTGCACTCGGTGTTTCACAAATGAGTCGCTTAAGTGAGTTTGTATCTGCACGACATCAGTTAGCAATACGCTATTATGAAAAGTTAGCTGAGCTTCCTATAACTTTACCTTATCAATTAGCTAATACATATTCAGGCCTACATTTATACGTTATTCGTTTAAACCTAAACGAAATTAGTAAAACACATAAAGCAGTGTTTGATGAGTTGAGAGAGCAAGGTATTGGTGTGAATTTACACTACATACCAGTACATCTTCAGCCTTACTATCAAAAAATGGGCTTTAAGCAAGGCGATTTCCCTAACGCAGAAAGCTACTATAGTAATGCTATTTCATTGCCGATGTTTCATGGTATGAGCTATGAACAGCAAGATGAAGTTGTAAGTAAATTAACACGAATATTAGAAGTTTAATCATGAATATAGCAATCATCCCTGCCCGTGGCGGGAGTAAGCGCATACCTCGCAAAAATATTAAAGAGTTTCATGGTAAGCCAATGATTGCTTATTCCATTGAGGCTGCCTTAGATAGTGAGTGCTTTGATAAAGTAATTGTATCCACTGATGATAAAGAAATAGCCGAAGTTGCAATACAATATGGTGCAGAAGTGCCATTTATGCGTCCTGCGAACATTGCGGATGATTATGCAACCACGCTTGACGTAATAAAGCATGCTGTTGAGTATACAGAGCAACAGGGGTGGGGGGTGAAAAGTGTGTGTTGTATTTATGCAACTGCTCCTTTTTTAATACCTGAGTTTATACAGCGCGGACTTATAGAGCTGACATCGAGTAATATAGATTATGCATTCAGTGCAACAAGCTTCCCTTTTCCAATTCAAAGAGCTTTAAAGCTTAACCACGAGCAACGTGTAGAAATGTTTCAGCCTGAATATTTGAACACCCGCTCGCAGGACCTTGAAGAAGCGTATCATGATGCAGGGCAGTTTTATTGGGGTACTGTAGAGGCGTTCATTGAAAAAAAAACCATATTTGGAAGTAACTCCAAATCTATTTTACTGCCTCGCAAACGGGTCCAAGACATTGACACACCTGAAGACTGGGATTTAGCCGAAGCGTTATACCGAGTAATTGAATGCTAAAGGTTGTTATTAGGTCTGATGCATCTTCCTATATAGGCAGCGGGCATATCATGCGTTGTTTGGTACTAGCTGATAGGCTAAAACTAGATGGTCATGACGTTGCATTCGCAACTCGTCCGCAAAATGGTGATTTAGTTTCATTGATAAAGCAGCGTGGCTTTAGAGTTTATACATTGCAACAGCCTACAGATTGGCTCATACCAAGCACGACTGCTGACTATGCTGCTTGGTTGCAAGTTAGTGAACTCGAAGATGCAAAAGAGTGCGCCACCGCTTTTTATAGCCCCGATTTAGTCATTACAGATCACTATGCTATTGGTGCAAAGTGGCATGAGGTCGTGAAAAAAGCATATCACTGTAAAGTTATTGCAATTGACGATGTAGTAAGATCTCACACTGCTGACCTCATTATAGATCAAACATTACTCAGAGAGCCTAGCGAGTATAAAGATTTAAACCCAAATATTGAGGCTTTAACTGGAACAGAGTACGCAATAGTAAATCCACTCTTTTCTAAGCATCATAAATCCCAGCTCATGCTTGATACCAAATTAGTAGATAAACCTCGTGTACTTTTATCAATGGGAGGCATTGATGCTCCCAACGCAACAGAGCAAGTACTCGCTGTTTTAAGGCAAAGCATTAGCCCACCAGAAACAACTGTTTTACTTAGTCCAAGGGCTCCACATTACAACAGAATTAAAGAGTTTGCTAAAGAGAATAGCGCATGGGTGACTCATGTCGATTTTGTAGATGATATGGCCGATCTGATGTGTAAGCATGATATTGCCATAGGCGCACCTGGCTCCACATCATGGGAGCGAGCTTGTGTTGGATTACCGAGTATTGTTATTGCACTTGCTGATAACCAGCAGACAATTTGTAAAAATTTAGAAGCTGTTGGCGCTGCGATTAGTGTTGAGTTAAATGCTATTAATAAAAATTTAATGAACGCATATAAACAGCTAATTAAAAACTATTCAGAAATGCGAGCAATTAACCTCAAATTATGCGATGGAAGGGGGCTTGATCGTATTATGAAGCAGATAAATAAGTTGTTTAATAATACTTTAAGTTTAAGGTTTGCTACATCGAAAGATATTGAGCAAGTCTATAATTGGCAATGCGAGCCAGAAACAAGGCGCTATGCACTTAATAAAAATGTGCCGAGTTTAACAGAGCATACGACTTGGATGACAAAAAAGTTAGCAAGTGAAAATGACTACTTTTACATCATAGAGCTAGCTGCTAGTAAGTGTGAAAAAAAGACTCCTGTTGGTGTAGTGCGGTTAGATCTGTCAGGCGAAGAGATATATACCATTTCCATTTTTATAACGCCAGAACACTTTGGTAAAGGGATTGCCAAATACGCCTTAAAGCAGATAGATATATTGCACCCAAAAGAATTTATAAACGCTGTAGTTTTAAAAGAGAATACCGCATCGCAAACTTTGTTTAGCCGTGCAGGCTACGCACGAGTTAATGAACAACAATTTACACGACAACCGGTGGAGTGAGGATTTATGAATAAATTTATTACAATTGATGGCCGAAAAATAGGCCCTGATCACGCGCCTTATATTATTGCCGAAATGTCAGCCAATCATAATGGCGACATTGAAAACGCATTTAAAATCATGGAAATGGCAAAAGAGTGCGGTGCTGACGCGCTAAAGTTGCAAACGTATCGCCCTGATACCATTACAATGAAAAGTGATAATCCTGAATTTTTAATTAAAGGTGGTTTATGGGATGGAAACACACTATATGACCTCTATGAAGAAGCGCATATGCCATGGGAATGGCATAAGCCTTTATTTAAAAAAGCAAAAGAGTTAGGGATCACCATTTTTAGTTCGCCATTTGATTTTACTGCCGTTGATTTACTTGAAGAGCTAGATGCGCCAGCTTACAAAATAGCATCGTTTGAAGCGATTGATTTACCGTTAATTGAATATGTGGCAAAAACAGGCAAGCCAATGATCATTTCAACGGGCATGGCTAATGAACAAGAGATTAGAGAGGCTGTTGAAACTGCCAAGAATGCAGGTTGCAAAGAACTCGTTGTCCTGCATTGTGTAAGTGGTTACCCGGCGCCTTCAGAAGATTACAATCTAGCCACTGTGAGCGATATGGCTCAACGCTTCGATGTACTAACGGGTTTATCAGATCATACTATAGACAATACTACAGCTATTACGTCGGTAGCATTAGGCGCATGTTTAATAGAAAAGCATGTAACACTTGATAGAAATGGTGGTGGACCGGATGATAGCTTTTCATTAGAGAAACCAGAGTTATTACAACTGTGCCGAGACTCTAAAATTGCATGGCAAGCGCTGGGGAAAGTAAATTACGAGCGTAAAGAAAGTGAAAAAGGTAATTCTATATTCAGACGCTCACTTTACGTGGTGAAGGATGTTGCAGAAGGCGAGCTGTTTACTCATGATAATGTAAAAAGTATTAGACCTGGCTATGGTTTAGCCCCTAAATATTTATATGATGTTATAGGAAAAGAAGCGAGTACAGATATCGCTTTTGGGACTGCTTTAGTTGAAAGTTTAATAAAGTAGTTTTATTAGATCGTAATAACTTAGGTTTAAAAAGAAGACAATATTTATGCTAGTAAATCGCTTCGCAGTGAGTGTAGTGGTCCCAGTTTACAACGGCGAAAAATATATTCGCCGTTGTGTAGACTCATTATTGAATCAAACACTAGAAAACATTCAGATAATTATTGTCAATGATGCTTCAACAGATTCGACTGAAGCTATTCTTAGTGAGTATAGTAATAAAAATCCAGAAAAGGTTACTGTAATTACACTTCCAGAAAATAAAAAGCAAGGTGGAGCTCGTAATGCAGGGTTAGACTTAGCAGAGGGGGAGTATATAGGCTTTGTCGACGCTGACGATTTTGTAAAAAATGAAATGTTTGAAAGGCTTTATGAAAAGGCTCTCACAAGCGACCACGATGTAGTTGATTCTGATTACTTAATCCATGATGGCGAGCGGATTTTAGGTAAAGAGATTAGTGTGGATTTGGACAACCTTGATAACGTATTTAGTAATTACGGTCGTCTGTGGACAAAAATATTTAAAAAACACTTTTTTTGTAAAAAAGTCCTTGGTATACGTTTTCCTGAGAATATTTTTTATGAAGATAATTACGTACAGTTTTTTTTAGCAGCAGAAACTAAAAACATGGGTAAAGTAAATGATGCTTTTTATTTCTATTCACATAACCCTAACTCGACCACGAGAGTAGTGGATAACCCAAGATATTTTGATCGCTTTAAAACCGCTGTAATGGCTTTTGAAGACTTTAAAAAAAGAGAGGATTATACGAAGTACAAGGATGAAATTAACTATAGAGTATATAACTTGGGTGTATACATTACATTTTTAGGATTAGTAAATAATCATTCACAGATGCCTTTAGATAAAATAAAAGAAATAAATAATTTAAATAAACAATTAAACATATCAAAAAATAAGTTTTATAAAAAATCTTCAAAAAAATATAAGTTTTTTGGTTTTTGTATACTGAGATTTCCCTATCTATTCGCATTTATTCTCTATACGCGATTAAAAACAATTCAATTAGTGAATAAACTTTATCATGGCAAGTAAAAAAAATGGTTTAATATATTTGCTATCAAATATAGCAAATGCAGGGTTGTCATTCATCCTTCTTCCTATTTTAACAAGAGCTTTAAGTAAAGATGATTATGGAAAAATCGCTTTATTTATGATGGTTATATCTTTAATGCCAGTTTTTGTTGAATTATGTACTGCAGGGTCAATTACTAGAAAGTTTTATGATGATTGTAAAAGTGATTTTAGTAGTTTTGTCGGTACTGTTTTTAAGGTTATATTTATTGGTTCACTGATAAGTGCTGTTATTGTGTTTCTCTTTAAAGATCATATTGAGGTAATAATACCCCTTAGTTATCAATGGATATTATTTGCTATCATTATTAGTTTTTGTAATTCAATTATTAGTATTAGGTTGGGGCAATGGCAAGTTAGGCAACAAGCAATTAAATATGGTTTATTTAATTTTATAAAAGTTTTTCTAACGTTTACGTTATCCTTAACCTTTGTTGTTTATTTAGGTGCGGGCGCTGAAGGGCAGGTATTATCTATATTATCGGGAAGTATAGTTATGGCTTCTGTAGCAGCGTATCTTCTACATAAAAATAAAATTTTCACCTTAGAAAAAAATAAACCTAATCATCTAAAAGAAATTCTAAATTATGGCTTTGGTTTGATCCCACATGTTTTAGGTGGCTTTTTACTGCTGTCTGCCGATAGATATATTCTTGATAAAAATTTAGGGCTCAGTGCTGTTGCTATATATATGGTCGCTTATCAATTGAGCTCAGTATTGGGGATAGTATTTGATGCTGCTAATAAAGCGTTTGTCCCTTGGCTTTTTGCATTACTAAAGCGTGATAACGAGAAAGAGAAAGCTAACTTAGTTAAGTATACTTATTTATCTATGCTCTTATTAATAGGGTTATCTGCTCTCGCTTTTATTATTGGCCCTTATTTTGTTGTTTTTATTGCTAGTGAAAAATATAAACAAGCAGGTGAGATTATCGGTTACTTATGCTTGGGGCAAGCTTTTAATGGTATGTATTTAATGGTGACCAATTATATTTTTTACTCAAAGAAAACAGCATTTTTGTCATTTTCGACTATTTTGTCAGGGGTTATGAATGTTGTGTTGATGCTAATACTAGTTAAAATCAATGGGTTAGTAGGGGTGGCCCAAGCTTATGCTATTGGCCAGCTAATTAGGTTTATATCTACATGGGCATTGTCTGCGAAGGTGTATTCAATGCCTTGGCTTACATTTGTCAAATATACTTAATGTTAATTAAATTTTTAAAGCTTTTAATCTTAAGCAGACAACTCCTCGCCAAATAGGTGGTTTTTTTGAGTTTTTATCTTCAATGATGTCAGCAATATAAGTGCTTTTATTTGGACAAATAAATGAATAAATTGATAATTGAAAATACATATAGAAGCTTACTTATATATATGCTTTATGATCCATCCTGGAAGAGGCATGATTATGTGATAGTGAAAGGTCGGATCTCAAATGATTTTATTTCACGCTTTAAAGGTAAAGTAAATAAAGTATCGATAAGTGATGGCTTCCCTATAATCTCATTAAAGTCACCATTAAGCTCTATTAATAGCCGATTGCAGTTTTTAAATTCAATTAAAAATTATGACGAAATATATGGAAATATTTTTGAATTAAAATTAAGGGCATGCAAGGCAAAATTATTTCAGCTCGACGATGGTTTGATGACAAAAAGAATGGTTGAAGGTAACTTAAATAGAAAAATTAATAACCTTAAGTTCAGAAATAACCTCTTTTTTAGAGTTTTTTTAAATGTAGATTATAACTTCGATGCTAAACGTTATACGTTTATTATTCCTGATTCATATCAAAATAATAAAAAGCTGTCATGTGAATGTATAAATTTAGGCAAAAAAATTAATGAGTTATCTACTGACGATTACTCAGAAATTTGTGAGATATATGGGTTCTCTCCAACCAAGCTCGAAGGTAAAAGTATACTTATGCTGCAACCATTTTTTGAGGATAAGTTAGTTTCAAGTATTGAGTACGAAATTAATATGTATAAGGAAATATTGAAGTCTGAGGGAGTGTTAGAGAATGAGCTCTATATAAAACCCCACCCCAAGAGTGAAATAGACTACAAAAAATACTTTCAGGGATCAGAGTTTATCCCCAAAGATTTCCCATATGAACTTTTAGTTAGAAAATCGGCTAATAATAAGTTCAATAAAGTTTTATCTATAAACTCAAGTGGTATTGAAGAGTTTTCTACTATTTCTGAAGAGGTAGTAAATTTTGGAACTGAGAATTTTAAAGAACTAGAGTTTAGTCCTAGGATCAGGTTTTAATAGTAATATTCTAGCAAAAAATAACCAATTTCAATTTTTCAGAGAGTTTCATGAAAGTACTTTTTTTATGTAGTAATTTAAATAACACGGGTGGAACAGAAAGAGTTGGTTCTATTATAGCTAATCAGCTTTCAGAGTCAGGCTATGACATTTTTTTTGCCAGCCTTATGGGGGGAGAAATCCCCTTTTTTCCTCTAAGCGATAATATTAAAACATTATCACTCTTTAAATCTACAGGGCGATCATTTCTCCGTGCCCCATTAATCATTTATCGACTAAGAAAAATTTTAAAAGATAATGATATAGACGTCGTAATTGCTATTGAATCGATGCTTACCCTGTTTACACTGCCTTCAGTATTAGGTTTACCTGTAAAACATGTATGTTGGGAGCATTTTAATTTTAATAGTGATTTAGGTAGGGCGAGTCGAAGAGTTGCGCGTCAGCTTGCTGCTCGCTATAGCGATAGTATTGTCACCTTGACAGAAAGAGACAAAAGGTATTGGCTAGCTAATACAAAGCATAAGTCTCAAGTTACAGCTATAGCAAACCCATGTCCTTTTGTTGTGCAAGAGTCTGAATATGAAAGTGAATCAAAAACAGTTTTAAGTGTAGGACGCTTAGCCCCTCAAAAAGGATTCGATCTTTTGCTGTCGGCGTGGGTTGAGGTAATTAAGCGAGCACCTGATTGGAAATTGCAGATTGTAGGTGATGGAGACGATAAAAAGCAACTTGCTACTTTCATTTCAGCTAACAACATATCCAGTAGCGTAGAGCTTGTTGGTAAAACAAATGATATTCAAAAATACTATGGCGATGCCGGTATTTATTGTTTGAGCTCTAGGTTTGAAGGCTTCCCAATGGTGCTTCTTGAAACTCTTTCTTTCGGTTTACCAGTGGTTAGCTTTGACTGCGATACTGGGCCAGAGGAAGTGCTAGAGAATACCGGCGGAATACTCGTAGAACCCAACGACACCCATTCACTTGCTTTAGCATTACTAGAGTTAATGAATGATAAACAAAAGCGTGAAAGTATTTCAATAATGAGTAAAGAAAAAGCTCAAAAATATCAGCCAGATGCAATTATAAAGCACTGGAAAAAGTTATTAGAAGAGCTATAAAATGATACGTTTGAAAAAATGAACATGAGTATAAATAAATGTAAATCACCTGTAGTTATACCTAAAACAGCTTTTTATTTTTTAGCTGCGCTAATTTATGGCTTGCTTTTAGCTTATTTACCTAATGAGCTTTTTAGAGATAGAGAGAACTATGTTGTTTATGCAAGTAATTTCGCAATTATATTTAAGCAATATAATGCTATTACACTTCTATTTAATGAGCCTCTATTTTTATTATATAATAAATTACTAAGTTTTTTATTTTCTCCAGAGTCGGTACCCAGAGTAAGCGTTTTTTTTATATCATTTTCGATTGCATATTTTATATTAAAACATGCTCGTAACTCACTGCTCGTTGTTTTAGGTTTTTCTCTCTTATTTTTTGTTTCATTTACATTTCACCTGCAACTTGTTGTGCTTAGGCAGGGTGTTGCAGCAATTCTATTACTTTGGATAGTTCACCTATATTGGGGGAAAAAGCCTTTCTTTCCTTTATGTTTCCTTCTACTTTTTTTCCACATAAGTTTTGCGATTGTCTTTTTTGTTTTATTTTACGAGCATGTATTAACAACGTTTATTAAAAATATAAAATTAAGGTTATTATTCTTTAGCTCAACCTTATTTGCTTTATCTTTTTTTATGTTGGCTGTAGCAAGTTCTCTGGGGGTTAGACAAGCCGAAGGCTCACAGCTAGTTAATAATACTAATGGTGGGGGAGGCTTTGTTCTTTTTAGCTTTTTACTTTTTTTTCTTTATCTTAGAGGGCTAAATAACGTTTGTAAAACACCTTACGGAAAAATTGGATTGTTAGGGGTTTTGGTATATTTAATCTTTTATTTTACAATCCCAATATCTGGTCGTCTAATTAGTGTTTTCCTGCTTTTTTATTATGTTTATATAGTTTTAAGTACGAATTCTAAAGACTATTTTTCATCATTTATATTCTTATTAATAAATGTTTATTTATGGGGGAATGCAATAAATAGTGAGAGTTTAACTAAGTTAGGTGTCAGCTATTTTAGTGCTTTTTTATAGCAG
>BCQL01000095.1_pt1 | contig 12527 bp, 8 predicted proteins | sample 1008151 | NCBI WGS metagenome assembly BCQL01 (sample SAMD00035459, study PRJDB4067) | museum specimen metagenome | biome: marine biome; feature: sea shore; material: organic material | host: Otohimella japonica | place: Japan:Kanagawa | collected 1927
GTATCAGGTAAAAGATATGGTGAATGACGTAGAATTTAAATTTGAAGTGCCAGGATGTGGGCATGATTTTCGGGTAGAGAGCTTTCAAGTGAATGAAGAGCTTTCGAAACCTTTTCACATCAGTCTCTCATTACTTTCACTTGATCCAGATATTTCTTTTGATGCGTTAATTCGTAAAGCGGGCACACTGACTCTTTATGGCCAAGGGGTAGGGGCTGCGCGTGTATTTAACGGTGTCGTAAACGAAGTTCGTTACCTTGGAACGGGCCGTCGATTCTCTCGCTATCAATTGGTTTTGGTTCCTCAAGCTTGGTTCTTATCACAGCGTCAAGATTGTCGCATCTTCCAACAGAAGTCTGCGCAAGACATCATCACGGAAGTGCTTGATGATGGCGCAGTAACCGACTATCGATTTGAAGTCTCGGGTACTTATCCTCCGAAAGAATACGTACTGCAATATCGTGAATCTGACCTTCAGTTCGTTCAGCGAATGATGGCTGAACACGGTATGTGGTATTACTTTGATCACACCGACTCTAACCACACGATGGTGATTGTGGATAGCAACGATGCGATTGCACCATTAGTCAGTTCTCCAATTAACGCTTCTTACATCGGTCCTATCGTTTACCATACTGACGGCGGCGGTGCTGCTGATCGTGAACATATTTCTGATCTCGAGCTCGTAAATCGAGTGAGAACAGGCCAGGTAACGTACACCGATTACAACTACGAACAGCCTAAGATCCCTCAAGAGATGACCCATGCAGGTGATCTCGATCAGGATTTAAAACAGTTTGATTACCCTGGACGTTATGTCGACCCTGCAATGGGGCAGGTGAGAACAACTGAGTGGATGTCAGAACACATTGTTGATAACCAACAAGTCGAAGCAAGCAGCGATGTAATGCGCTTGGCATCTGGCTACAGCTTTAACATCAGCGATCATCCTCGTTCTGAAATCAACCGTGATTACATCATGTTGTCGGTGATGCACACGGGACAAGACCCACAAGTGCATGAAGACGAAACGAGTGGTATGCCAACCACATACTACAACCAGTTCTCTTGCATCCCTCGCGATGTGGTATTCAAAGCGCCTAAACTGGCGGCTCCGATTGTCGATGGCCCGCAAACGGCGGTGGTTGTTGGTCCTGCAGGTGAAGAGATCTACACCGATAAGCTTGGACGAATCAAAGTTCAGTTCCATTGGGACCGTTACGGTGATAACGACGAACACGCAAGCTGCTGGATTCGTGTAAGCCAATCAATGGCGGCTCCGACTTGGGGGGCCGTTTACTTGCCACGTATTGGCCATGAAGTGGTAGTGACCTTCCTTGAGGGTGACCCAGACCGTCCGCTAGTAACTGGTGCGGTATACAACGGTCTTCATTTCCCTCCGTACTCATTGCCAGAAAACAAAACGCGTACCACATTCCGTACTCAAACGCACAAAGGTACAGGTTACAACGAGCTGAGCTTTGAAGACGAAGCGAACCAAGAAGAAGTCTACATTCACGCTCAAAAAGACATGTCGACGAAGGTACTCAACAACCGTTACCGAGATATCGGTCAGGATGAGTTCTTAAAGGTCGCGCGTCACCAAACCAACGAAGTGCATGGTGACCATAAAGAAACCATTGATGGTCACAAGACAACACAAGTAAACAGCACGTTTACCGAGACAGTGGAGCAAGACGTCACTGTTACTTACAACGCCAACGAAACTCAGTATGTGAAGAACAATTCTGATTTGGAAATTGGTGATAACCGCACAACCAAGATCGGTAAGAACGACGACTTGGATGTGGGTGAAAACAGCAACCTGACTGTCGGCGCTTCTAAGAGCTCTGATATTGGTGCTGACGATAACCAAACGGTAGGTGGTAACTTAACCGTATCGGTGAAAGGTAACACGTCTTATAAAGCCGATGGTGCGACGCAAATTATCAGTGGTGACAAGATTGTATTGAAAACGGGAGGTTCTTCCCTAGTGATGAACAGTGACGGTTCAATCAAGCTTTCTGGCTCTTCAATCACCATTGAAGGCAGTGATAAAGTCGTCGTGAAAGGTGGTAACGTAGCGATTAACTAATGATGGAAAAACAACCTCTTATTGCAGAAACCATCACGAAACAGCAAGCCGAATCACCGGCTTGCTTTTCGCGTTTTGGAACCATAGTCGCCATCAACGAATCGACGGGAAGTGTCCGTGTCGATTTTGATGGCAATCCATTTAATCAACCGCTCACTGCAAGGTTAGGGCGTGGCTTTCGTCGCAGTGAATTACAGATGGCAATAGATAACAAACTGAGTTGTCGTATTGAATTTATGAACGACGACTTAAGCTTGCCTCTCGTGACGGACATTTTTTTCTCCATTCTGAATGACTCTGATGAGTTCGTGTTGAGAGCGAAAAAGATGGTGATAGAAACCGAGCAAGAACTGATCGTCAAAAGTGGTGAGACAGAAACGCGCTACAGTGGGCGTGATGGCCGAATTACGACAAAAGCGAAATACGTCACCTCACAAGCAGAAAAAGCTCAAAAGATTCAAGGCGGAACGATCGCAATTAACTGATTACCTCGTGTTAACTAATTGCAATCGAATTATCGCACGCTAATAACGGATAAGTAGATGCGACAAAGAATAGGTGTCGAACACCTGAATGCACCCATAACCAACCAACTCGTTGAAAGCGCTTTAGCAAATGCAGAGCTCGCGATTAACGAGCTTTCCCAATTACCAGCACCTTGGCTGGATTTCTGTCATGAGAAACTGTCGATAGCGTCTGAAAGTCTCGGTTTTTTACTAAGACAACGTGTCCAAATTCATAAAAAAGGTTACCCAAGTCGAGAGATTGATTATCTCAAATTGATAGAACGTCAAATTGAAGAAATCAAACAGGTTTATCTTTCTTTCTACCGGCTCGCTCCGGGATTGATTCACCAACTAAAAAGCCAGGAACCAGACATTTATGTTTGGCTCACGTTGCAGAATGAGCTAGGTGCAGAGATTGATAATCTGTTGTGTGGCTTGAATTTACTTGAAGAGCTAGACACCAAAACCGCGATGGTGTTCGTGACGCAATCACCTGTCGAACACCTAGATAGCGTGATGTCTGAGTTGATTGAAGGTAAAGCGAAATCGAGCGCGTTTTACTTTGAATGCTTGCGAGTACGGCAGGCATTGAGCGTTGCCCTGATCAAGCGTTGGCATAAAGCAGATATCATTCGTTCCAATGTCGCATTACCCCTGTTGGCACTGCAAGATGTAGAAGAGGGTATTGAGTGGATCAACGAGCATGCAAATGGTGAGCAGTATTTGTTTGAACGCTTGATCACCAAACGTGACAGAAGCACTTGGTTCCGCCAATGTTTTGGTATTGACCCGAGTGGATTGCCTTCGGCACAAGTGCTAACTTTCGCCAAACTTTTGGAGCTCAAAGAGTTTGAATCCTTTGATATATCTTCATCGCTGGCGCCTGTTGATTTTGCACTAACGGGTGATTGGAAATTGGTGCCTGAGATCATCGAGCAGTTAGAACGCCTAGAAGAAGACGAAGGTGAGGTTTGGATTCAGGCTCTGTATGTTGTTTACGGAAAGCTTCTCCCTCTCATACCACAAGAAGTTGGTGTTGAGTATGAATGGGAAGAGATTGTCGATTTGCTTAATGAGTGGGTGGAAGACGAAAAGCACGTTCAAAACCTACCAAGCCGTTTGGGCTTCGCGTTGAGCTTCGAGTCAACATTGACAGCGATGCAAGATGCCAATGTTGATGTCATGTTCCGTGAATGGTTGTGGCGACAAATTTGTATTCAATCCAGAGCTTATGTCCCTTGGGATATGGCGATGCCAATCCATCAGCAAGATTGGAATTTCAACAACTTGAAGGCAGCGCCTTCGGCAAGCGAGCGATTTAATTTAAGGAATAGCAATGCAGTTATGGGATATTGAAGCACACCCTGAGCTATCGCTTAAAGGGCGCTTTCAACGTGATGAAAACGGCGATGAAGTGTGGGTTGTTGTAGCTAAACGTACTTGGCAGTTTGACGGCGCGGTATGGCATGAACTTGGTGAAAGTGAGATTTTCGATGATCCTCAATACTTGGGGGAAGAAGGTTTCTCGGCAATGAAAGTCGATCATGAATTCGTATACACCAAAACCAATACTGATGTGCTCATTTACGGCAAAGCACGTAGCTACGCGAAGAAGCCAGTGACTTATCAAGAGTGCCGAGTGTTGATTGATGGCCATATCGACAAGACCTTAGCTATTCACGGTGAACGTGTATGGGTTGAACATGGTGGCAGTATTACGCTCAGTAAGCCGATTCCTTTTATCGAAAAAGACATCGATTATACCTGTGCCATAGGCGGCGATTTACGTAACCGCGTTGGTGGTGGTGTTGCAGACTCTAGCAAAGAATTACTCGATCAACCGGTGCCTTCGGTGTTTTATCCAAGAGAAGATTGGAGTGCTACTACGAAAAAGCTGCGTGTCGCTGGTTTTGGTCCTGTTCCGCCTTTCTTTGAGTCTCGCCAAAAACTCGCTGGCACATTTGATGAGGATTGGATAGAGAACCGTAAACCGATGTTGCCTGTGGACTTTGATAGACGTTTTTTCCAAAGTGCACCTGTAGACCAGCAGTGCAAAGGCTTTCTTCATGGTGGTGAAAGGTTAATGATGAGTGGTTTTTGTCACGACGACACCATTTCATTCCGCATCCCAAAAGAAAAGTACCGCGTGATTGCAACGTTCAAAGACGATAGCTACCAAGCCGATATGTCGATGTATACCTTGTTTGTTGATGCTGAAAAGAAAACCGTTTCAATCAGTTATACCTCAGCGTTCCCTTGTCAGGGTAAAGAGCACTTGCTTGTATCGACTGCAATTTCCAAACTGGAAGAGGTAAGTGAACATGCATAACTCGACTGGTCGCTATGTTTTGGGCATGGAAGTAATGACGCCAATGGGGATGAACCTCGATATCGCAAGTAGCGTTGCTCATGCCGATTTAGCTCGATTTGAACAAGTAGTCGGTGATGATGGTATTGAGCGCTTTACCTACGCGAAAATTGAATACACCAAAGAGAACGAGTTGTTTGAGAAAACTTGTGAGATAACGAGCAATCTACTGGACTCTTTATTGTTGCAATTGCCGCGTTCTTTGAAGCCGATTCCATTATTGATCGCAGTGCCAACGTCAATTTCATTAGTGAAGATGCAAGAATGGCTTGGTGAAAGTGACTATTCTGACTTTCTTTCTGTGGTCGAAGCAGTGCACGCGAGTGGCCCTCGCTTTGTGTTACAAGCAATGAAGTCACTCGATAAATACGACGCCATGATGTGTATTAGCGTCGACTCTTTGGTGAGTTCACTACAATCGTTGATTAACGAGGCGATGGTAATGAGCACCAATAATCCATGGGGCGTTATTCCTAGTGAAGGTGGTGCTGGGTTAATTTTATGTAGAAGAAATACAGTAGAAACATTAAAACTCAAACCCCAAGCGCAATTAGGCTATATCGATACGGAATTAAATACGTCAGATAGAAGAGGGATGTTTCGGCTGGTTCAACGTTCAAGTAAAAAACTGGCATCCTTTGGTGAGGTTTTTTCGGATATGTCGAACCTTCGTGCTCAAACTGAAGATTATGGCTTTGCATTGGGTGCAAAAGCAGAACGCTTTACTTATCCCGAACAACCTCAACTTATCAATGAGTTATGGGGAACAATGGGTAGCTGCTCCTCGCTTGCGCTAGTCGCTTATGCGGTTAAAACTCATCACTTTAATCAACCTACGTCATTGTTAATGTTTGATTTAAATGGTGATAAAGGGCTACTCCAATTATTGTCTTGTTAATTGGACTACACACGTAAAATAAATAAAGGCACAGTTTGTTTGATTGGTATTTAAAGCGTCAAAACAACGTAACTAATGTAGTGAAAGCGTAAGTCAAAGCGTCTGATAAATTAGTAATAATCACTAAAGTAATAGACTTACTGTTCGTTTTAAATACCAGCCTTGAAACAAGGATGTTTCAGCCAATATTATTCCACCCTAATAATATTTGTTCGATGAAAGAGTGCAAAGTGTCTGATAAGCAGGGAGCAGCCAAAGGATATATTGATCAATTGGTTGTTAAAGCCATTGAGAAAAAGAAACAGAACGAGCAAAGATTGGCGCAAAAGAATAAGCCAAAGCTTGAGTACGTTCTTTTTTCGCAATTTGATGTACTAGACACGCTACCTTCAAAAAATGGTAGAACTACGGTTTACCATCTCGCCAAAAAAGGCCAGCCGGAAAAACAGATCTGCTGCAAAGTCGTCAACGAGGATGCACCAGAAATGGCCAATAAAATGTTGGTTAATGAAGCCAGTCGCTTAGAGATCTCTCAGCACCCTAGTGTTGCGGATTTCATTAAAGTCGGCAATGAGTTCGAGCGCCCATATTTAATGTACGAGTGGATCCAAGGTGAATCACTGGCAGAAAAGATGGAGCGTCATTCAACCAAAGGCTTCCGTCACGATCATATTGCTTGGTTGGTTTACCAATTAGCGGGTGCGCTTGAATTTATGCACACCAGAGGCATCTGCCATCTCGATATCAAACCATCGAATGTTTTGGTGAGTGAGGGCGATTACGTCAAATTGATCGATTTCGGTGCTGCTCGCTACATCGGTGAGACAGAGTCTCACGCCGAAGCGAGTCTGAGCTATGCGTCGCCACTCTACCTAGAAACGGGCACAACAGAACCTCAAGACGATGTTTATTCCTTGGCGTTGCTCACAGGGCATTTGTTTTTGGGCTCTATCTTTGGTGATGCTTGGCATAAACAGTTGAAGGACCGCAAGCGTCCCGTACTCATTCCAAACCATATTTGGAAATTGCTGAAACAAGTGATCAAAAACCCGAGAGGGCATGGCTATACGGCGATTTCTTTTGCTCAGCAACTTGCTCGTATTGATACGCAGTCTATTGACTCACAATCGAACGCTCCTATTTTCAGTAGCTTGCGTAACGCAGACTTACTTCTTACTCATTGCAGGCCGCAAGATAAATCGAGCTACGGACGTTTCAAAATCTTAGAGGCGAGCCTAGTGCTTAGCGTGGTTGCTATTACGGGCAGTTACTTGTACCAACAAAATCAACCAGAATGGAAAACCATCGTTAAGACTGAGCAATCGATTTCACAGACTGAAACGCCATTGGTGAGTACGATCAAACCAGCACAAACCGCTTCTTTCTTAGCGCAACCGCCTTGGGATATTGAATACGCGCTCAATGATATGGAAAAAAATGTGGTGACCACCGCACCATATCGAGAGGCTTTCCAAGTTCAGCAGATGAAACTGTCTAAGTTGTACAAGAAGAATCAAAGCCAACTGACGGCGTACCAAAATTTAGCTGACGACTTGCCAAAAACCTTGGTCGATATTCGTAAAGAGCTGGTCACGCTGCGCGAGAACCTGGTCGACGATGGCGCGTTGTTCCCTTACGCCGATAAAACGCTGACCAAAGTGATGGCAGGCTTAAATGTTGCTACGGTTGACTCAATGAAGCTGTCTGCGGTTGCGGGTAGCAAAGATGAGCAAATTGCCAATTTGATTTTGGCAGGTGAAGCGAAACAAGCGGACGATGAAATGAAAGCGGCTTGGTTGCTTAACCAATCTGAGGCTTACTTCTACAGCCAAGTGCTACCGAAGAAGGTATTGGAAAGCATCAATGAATCCATTGAGCAGCATGCCAAAGATCACTATTACACCAAAGCAATTGACGAAGCGAAAGCCGCAAAAGCCTACTTCGGAAATACGCCGGAACTAAGTAAAAAAGTAAAAGATCTAATTGTCGCAAGAAGTGAATACATTTTGTTTAGTACGGTGACAGAACAATCCGTTTTTGAACAGCAGAAATTGCATGACTCTTTGGCGGATCTAGAGCGTAACGCACCTAAGAAATTTCGTGAAATTACTGAGTTGCTAAACGGTATGGCTTCGGATTCTATCGATAAAAGTCATCAACTTTCTAAACCTGCACATGGTGCGATTGCTGTCGAAAGAGCAATCAAAGATTACTTGTTGTCGGAAGGACGAGGTTAGTTATGTCTGTGATTGATATCGAACGTTTACTTACCCCTATTTCCGATGCAAATCCAGTCGGCGAAGACGCGCGTTATGAGTTTTGCTATGAAATGATGGAAGCCGAAGTGAAGAAGTTTGGCTCTTTGTTTGGTGAAACAGTCGAATGGGACGTTGTAAAAACGCATGCAACGGAAGTTCTTGAATTGCACAGCAAAGATCTCAAGGCAATCTGTTATCTCATTCGAGCGCTTACAGAAGAATCCGATTTAGAAGGGTTTGAGCAAGGTTTATTGCTGCTTAATGGGGCGTTAACGCATTTTGGTCCAAATCTTTACCCAACTCGAAAGCGGGGTAGAGATGGTGCAGTCGAGTGGCTGAACCATCAGTTTAAGCTGGTGAGCGGTAAGTTATCGGAAAGTTCGCAGCCTTGGGAACTTGTATCCCGCTGTATTAGCACGATTGAAGACGTTCAGCGCCAGTTTGATGATGTATTCCAAGACTCGGAAGCGGACTTTTTTGAGATTCGCACCCAACTGAATATGTTATCGCAACAGGCAGGTGTTGAGTCTACAGAGACTGAAGATACTGCCTCTTTTGAGCAAAGCGCGCCAGCACAAGCTGTACCAACAGAAACAGCGACAGGAACACATAATCCGAGCTCTGAACAAGCCGCGGTAAGCAAGCCTGCGCCTGTTGCAGCAAAACCTACCGTGGTAAAGAAGACGGTTACCCAAACGGTTGACGTTGATACGGATTTCTCTTCGCCTACGGCATCTAAGCGCACTTTAAAGAAGGTCGCAGAGGTTATGCTTTATTCCAATGCAAGCGATCCTCTGGCCTATCGAATTTATCGTCATCTGACTTGGGATGACATTGATGGTTTACCAGACCATCAAAACAACGAAACACCGTTGAGTTTAGCGGTTTCTTCCGATCAACAAGCGGAGTATCGGGACAAAGCCAATCAAGAAAGTGATATCGACACGATTAAGCGCTTAGAACGCACACTGACCGATGCGCCTTTTTGGCTGACGGGTCATTTCTATGTGTATTCAATGCTCACTAACTTGGGCTTTGATGATGCTGCAACCGCGGTGATGCAAGAGGTGAAACGTTTCGTTGATTCACTGGAAGGCATCGAACACCTTTCATTTAAGAATTCTATACCATTTGCGGATGAAGCAACCTTGAGTTGGTTATCAACTCAAGTTGCAGGTTCATCGAGCTCAGCTTCTGTCATTCAGACAGTGGTGATTGCCGAAGAAGATTCTTCGCTGATGGAGGATATCACCCTAGAGAACCTAGGGGAACGTGCCGCAGAACTTGCTCGCAAACTCGAACTGGATAGCTCGGGACGTGGGCAATTTATGCTGTATTTACAATTGATAACAGCTTACCAGTCTGTTGGGTTATACCCGTTGTGCTTACCGTATCTTGAGAAGAGTTGGGACGTACATCAGGAATTTAATCTTGAGAGCTGGGAACCACACTTATCTTTGCAACTAAAAGACTTAATTCGAAAAACACTCCATCCGTTATTCCGAACTAAGGATCTTTTGCCTGCCAAGTATGAACAGTGGAAAGCAATTTATGACTGATTACAGAGTTAGATAAGGAACTAATTATGTCACGTGACGGCTCGGTGGCTCCTAAAGAGCGAATTAATATCCGTTATGTTCCAGCAACTGGTGATACGCAAGACGACGTAGAACTGCCGCTGAGCATGATGGTGGTTGGTGACTTTACTGCACGTGCAGATGAGACGCCAATCGAAGAACGTACGCCAATTAACATCGACAAAGACAACTTTAACGAAGTGCTAGAAGGCATGTCTCCGAACGTTAGAGTAAATGTTGAAAACCGTCTTTCTGATGAAGAAGGTGCGCAAATCGGTGTTGATCTAACGTTTGAGAACATGAAGGACTTCTCTCCTGAAGCTATCGCTAAGAGCGTTCCAGAGCTAAACAGCTTGCTAGAGCTTCGTGAAGCGTTGGTCGCGTTGAAAGGCCCACTAGGTAACGTTCCTGCATTCCGTAAGAAGATCGCTTCGGTTCTTCAAGACGAAGATGCGAGAAAGAAACTGTTGGATGAACTAAGCATTGGCAACGACCAAGAAGCGAAAGAAGAGTAAGGGATATCATGTCTGCAGAAGCACAAGCGCCAGAACAAGAAGCAGCCTTAGTTGAATCAGGCTCACTTCTGGATAGCATTCTTAACGAAACTCGTTTAAAGCCAAGTGATGAAGGTTTTGATGTCGCAAAGCGCGGCGTTGAAGCATTCATCAGTGAGCTACTAAGCAGCTCAAACACAGAGAAAGTGGATCAGTCTTTGGTTGATCTTATGATTTCTGAAATTGACCAAAAATTGTCTAAGCAAGTTGACGCGATTCTTCATAACGAAGAAGTTCAAGCGATTGAATCAACGTGGCGTGGTCTTAAGTACCTTGTCGATCATACTGACTTCCGTGAGAACATTCAGATTGAATTGATCTCTGCGAAGAAAGACGAAGTGCTAGACGATTTTGAAGACGCGCCTGAAGTGGTGAAGTCTGGTCTATACAAACAGATCTACACTCGTGAATACGGTCAATTCGGTGGTAAACCAGTTGGCGCTGTAATCTGTGATTACGACCTGTCAGCGTCGTCTCCAGACATCAAACTGATGGAATACATGGCAAACGTGGGTGCAATGTCTCACGCGCCGTTCATCACGTCTGCGTCTTCGAAGTTCTTCGGCCTAGACAGCTACGAAGAACTGCCAAACCTGAAAGATCTTAAGTCAGTCTTTGAAGGTCCACAGTATACGAAATGGCGTGGTCTACGTGAGCACGAAGATGCGCGTTACCTAGGTCTATGTACGTCACGCTTTATGCTTCGTACGCCTTACTCAGTAGAAGATAACCCAATTAAAGCGTTTGACTACGATGAGCAAGTAACAGACAGCCATGATAACTACCTATGGGGTAACTCAGCGTACGCAATGGCGTCTAAGATCAGTGAATCATTCGCTAAGTACCGTTGGTGTCCAAACATCATCGGCCCTCAAAGTGGTGGTGCGGTTCAAGATCTACCGGTTTACAACTTTGAAGCAATGGGTCAAATTGAAACTAAGATCCCTACAGAGATTCTTGTTTCTGACCGTCGTGAATACGAACTAGCAGAAGAGGGCTTTATTGCTCTAACTATGCGTAAAGGTTCTGACAACGCTGCATTCTTCTCGGCAAACTCTATTCAAAAACCAAAAGTGTTTGCGAATACGCCAGAAGGCAAGCAAGCAGAGATGAACTACAAGCTAGGTACTCAGCTACCTTACATGTTCATCATCAACCGTCTAGCGCATTACATCAAAGTACTACAGCGCGAACAAATCGGTTCTTGGAAAGAGCGCTCAGACCTAGAAATCGAATTGAACAAGTGGATTCGTCAATACGTTTCTGACCAGGAAAACCCGCCAGCAGAAGTACGCGGTCGTCGTCCACTACGTGCTGCTAAGGTTGAGGTATCAGACGTAGAAGGCGATCCAGGTTGGTACAAAGTATCAATGTCTGTACGTCCTCACTTTAAGTACATGGGCGCGAGCTTTGACTTGTCACTGGTAGGCAAGCTAGATCAATAACCCATTACTGATAATATCAAGCAGCCAGTGAAGACTGGCTGCTTTTTTCGTAGGACCGAATATGGAAAAAGGTTATCGTCTTTTAGAGCGCATCGAGCTTGGTGAGCCCAAAAACTGCTACGAGAAAGTCGTTTCTCATCGCCATCTAATTGAGTCGATTCACTCGCATTTGGCGGATTTGCTAAACACGCATTCGGGCAATGCGATGATAGATAATGAATACGGCTTACCCGATTTTAATGACGTGCTCTCCAACAATACGAACCTCGTTCGCCACATTCAAAAAAACATCACATCAACCATAGAACGCTTTGAACCGCGATTGCTTAATGTCGAGGTTCACTACCGCGAAGACCACCACAACCCTTTACAGCTTGGTTTTGGTATTCGAGGCGAAGTTTCCCATAACGGCGGTAAGGTCCCAATGTCAATCGATGTCTACATGGGAACTGACGGCCAATTTAACGTTTAGTAGTAGGTGCCACTTGAGTAACAGTAAATACTTTCAAGATGAACTCACGTATTTGCGCGAATCGGGTAGTGAGTTTGCCAAATACCATCCTAAGTTAACTCACTTTCTGTCAGAAGGAACCTTCGACCCAGACGTTGAGCGATTGCTTGAAGGTTTTGCCTTTTTAACTGGCCGAATCCGCGAGAAGATTGACGATGAACTGCCTGAGCTTACGCAATCTCTTATGGCATTTGGGCGTGGTAACTGGATGGGGCAAGGGCTTGGCAACTCAGTACAAAAACTGGAGTACTTACCAGAAGCACATACCGACTTTGTATTTGCTGTATTGGCAGAAGAGCTCGGTTTCGTTGGTGT
>BCQL01000096.1_pt1 | contig 12494 bp, 12 predicted proteins | sample 1008151 | NCBI WGS metagenome assembly BCQL01 (sample SAMD00035459, study PRJDB4067) | museum specimen metagenome | biome: marine biome; feature: sea shore; material: organic material | host: Otohimella japonica | place: Japan:Kanagawa | collected 1927
AATATTTCCAAGCGTTCTTGTTCTTTAATAACCGGTTGTGAATCGGATAGCCCTTTCGCGTCTACCCATTCTGCGGTTTCTTCCCCACCCTCTTCATAAACAATGTAATCCGAGAGGCGGAACCAACCATCTGCTTTCTCCAGTACCGACACTTTCTCACCCTTATACAAGGCATCAACAATCAATGATTGGTTATCGGGTTTGTTATACACGTTGATGCGGCGCTCTGTGACATAGTATTCAGTGATCTCTGGAGCAGGCCCTTCCAAATCCATGATAGGGTTTGGTTCCTCTTTTTTCTCCACCTCTTTTTCAGGCTTAAGCGGCGCTTCAGCGACAGGCTCGTCTTTTTGCATAAAGAAGAAGTAGTACCCTGCCCCTGCGCCTCCAAGCAGCAATAAAATGACCAGTGCAATCAGTGCTTTCTTCATGTCCTATTCCTTTTCTTCTTTACGTTAACGACGTCGATACACCATCTATACTGATAGCAGATGCATAACTGACGTGAAAACAATGATGAACAAGCTCAAATGGATATTGCTCCTAGTTCCACTTCCAGCATTCCCCAATATTCAATGTGACCACACTTCGTGGAATGACAATCTTACCCAATTCAGTCGTTTAGAGTCCAATTACAATGAACATGCTCGTTTATTTAATGAAAGGCTACAAGAATACAACGATAGCAAGATGTACTCACAAACGTTTTCAACGGATGAATTAACCAATCTTTGGCGCACGCCTTCCAATAAAAACCGATTGAAAAAGCAATTGTTGGAATCTAAGGAGCAACGAGAAGATTTCATCGAAATGTCCCGCGCTATAAACGCCCTGATGCATCGCTCTCAAACCATCGCTGAAAATTGGAAACGCATTGTCTTTTATTGTCAAAAGGAAGGCGCTAAGTCGAACGAAATCACCGCAAACTGGTATCTGACCAATACATTAGAAATGCAAAATGACTTCCGAATTTTGGCCGGAAAGTACCTCACGCTTGCCAACCAATATGGTATGGAAATCGACGCTATTAACTATGCACGAAACAGGTCTGATTGATTCTGTTCATATTGGGATTGTTCCCCCCTCCAAATTGAGCAATTAATAATCAAACAGGTCATTTTATAGAGACATCCGTCACAATAACGCTTTACTTACGACCAGTTTTTGGGTAATTTACCCATTAACAAAATTTAATATAAAGTCACATTTGGCTGGAGATGATGCTACAAAAATGGTTATCAATCGATTAAGTAACAGGGATTGTCCTAATGCTACCAAAGCCAAGTTTTTGTCAGTAGTTAGGCACGTTAAACAGTTCGGTTCAATCAGTGACCTGGACCTTTGTAAAATCTTCGGAGAGACAATTTGGAGCGATGGGAGGGAATACCATTCAGCCGCGTTCTCATTTAAGGTTGATAGACACACAGGTAACTGTGAGATCTCAAAATACAAATACCAATAAGGCTTAAAAGAATCACCAAGCGGAGTCAGGAAACTGACTCCGTTTTTTATTGTTCGCTAAACGGAAGGCGATTTAATGTTTTGGCATAACAATAGTGAAATCGTGCTCGGAATACCCTTCAACCAAATAACTGTCCTGACATAACAGTCGGCAATAACGCAGTATTCCCTCTTTGTTGTGCGATTCAAGCATCTTCATACTCGGCAACTTTGCTTCATCCAATAAGTTAAACGCACAGGCTATCTTCGCCGCCCGATACATCTTCTCAATCATCTCGACAGTATGATTTGGATTAGCTGATTGATAATTCAAAGAGCCAGAAGCCAAGACATAGTCCGCACTCGGCAGCACAAGTTTGGAAAAGTCTCCTCGTATGTAATCCGCGTGTGTTTTAAAGACTCTTTGCCTAGCCACAGAAATGAACTGCTTCTGCTGGTCAATTCCGATATAGCCAGATAAGCAGATATCTTTTCGCTCTAAATATTCAAGTAAATCAGCATAACCACACCCGATATCTACAAGGCTCGCACCATCAAGCGGCAAATCATGACACAAGGCTTCAAAGCGACTTACTTGGCTAAACTTGTCCTGCCAACCTAATGTTTTTGCCTTGTCGTCACCAAATTGCTTATATCGTTTACGGTGATAATGAGCGATACGCAGCCTATCTAACCACTTCATGTTTACTTACCTTTCGAAATCACTTTATGATTTAGTATCAACTTAAGTCTGAGTATAAATAGGAAGATTACCATTACCCTTCACTTGTCGAATGGCTAAGTGCGTGTGGATGTCTTTTACATTTTCCAATCGCTGTAATTTTCGAGTAAACGACTCATAACCCGTCAGATCTTTGCTTACTACTTCGAGCAGATAGTCGTATGCCCCAGAAACAACATGACAAGAGATGACCTCTTCCATATCACCGATGGCTTGTTCAAAGTCATCAATAGAGGTTGCTTGGTGATTATTCAAACTGACCTCAACAAACACCGTCATCGCGATGCCCGCTTTATCACGTGAAATCATTGCCCTATAACCACTAATGACCCCCTCCTGCTCTAGCCGTTTGATCCTTCTTGCACAAGGTGAGGCAGAGAGTCCGACTTTATCTGCAAGCTCACTCGTCGTCATCGTCGCGTCTTGTTGAATCAAATGAAGTAATTGGCGATCTATTTTATCCATTCCATCATCCATGCCAAATTTCACCAATAAAAGCTTTCATTGAGATTAAAATCATCAATATTTAGCAATCTAGCGCTATAGTTTGCCACCATTAATCGTCACTTTCATCCGATAATTAACACATTATTCACAAAGTATTGGACACATGATGGCTTTAGGATACGCCGCGATGCTCACCACCCTTTTTCTTTGGGCTGGTTTTTTTCTGTCCCTCAAAGGCGGGGCGATTTCTAATCTTGAGCCAGCAGACATTGCTCTCACCCGATTTCTCGTCCCGGCCTTAGTCTTATTTCCATTCGTCATCAAATCGATGGATCACGTGCGCGCGGTCCCCAACAAATACCTCCTCGGTATCCTTCTTGGCAGTGGCTTGCCTTACTTGTTGATTGTTGGCACTGCAATGCAGTTTGCCCCTGTCGCGCATGGCAGTGCTCTCGTCCCTGGAACCTTGCCTTTATTTGTATCTGCTATCGCGGTAATTTGCTTTCAACAACCACTCAGCCGACATCGAATTATTGGTCTCTCGGCGGTGTTGTTTGGTATAGCTGTTTTTTTATTGTCCAATTTGGGAAGTGAATACAATTGGCCTCAACTTAAAGGGCATTTTTTGTTTTTGCTGGGTAGTTTGATGTGGGCCACGTTTACTATCAGTGCTCGTGTAGCAAATTTGAGTGCACAGGTTTGCGCTGGGTTTGCATCGATCATCTCGTTTGCGATGCTTATCGTTGCCATCGGGTTTGGTTGGACAGACAGTTACCTCGCCATCACCTCCTTAAGCAAATGGCCATGGAGTGAACTCCTTGGACATATCTTACTGCAAGGCATTGGGGCTGGGTTAATTGCCTCTTTCACTTTCCTCTATGCCGTAAAAAACATTGGGGCAGAAGCGAGTGCAGCCTTTGGTTCCTTAACCCCTGTGCTCGCGACCTTGCTGGCGATACCGGTTTTCAATGAAAGACCAGACATCTTAACTTGGTGCGCACTCTTTTTGGTTACGTGTGGCAGCATCGTGGCAAGCAATGTTTTAATGAAACAAGACCCTGGCCAAAAATATCAGCCCCCCGTTCACAGATAAGAATAAAATTGCATGACTTTTGTCTCCGACTATTGAAAGCCAAAACGGCGTTTTGATAACCTGTTGAGCATAATAAATTACAACGTCAGATGTTATGCCTTCAACTCACAGCAAAGACGAATTACATCGATTTTTAAAAACTGGAATGCGCCTCTGGGTTAACTTCGAGTTCAGCTCGGAAGAAAAATACAGTTACGCTGCGACTTATATTGGATTGAAAGAAAACGCTTATATCATTCTCGATATTCCAACACGCCTACTGGAAGAACAAGCACTCCGTAAGCTCAACAATGTCGATGTGGTCATCCGAGGCGTTTCAGATACGGATTTGGGACACGTGATTGCTTTTAAAACCAGCGTTCTGATGAATATTCTACGTCCATCTCCGTTGTTGTTTATTCGTATTCCAGCCACATTCGCGACCAAGCCCGTGCGAGAACATGAGCGCTACAAGCTACAGCTGGATTGCGCTATCGACCATATGAACAATAAATACGAAGGCTGCTTGATTGATTTCTCGTTATCCGGCTGCGGGATCTCTACTATGATAGAACCAGAGTTCTTAGTAGGTGATAGGATCACGATAGACTCACCTCTAAGTGGTTATATTGATGATGACAATCGCTGCTCCGTTGCAAACATTAAGAAACTTGCCAAGGGTTGGATTATTGGGGTGCAATTTGCGGAACCTTTGAATATGACGGAAGAACTCAAAACAGAGCTGCTTGAACAATCCTTTTCTGCAGCGACAATATAACTACTCAGTAGTGTCAACGATAAAAGGGGCAACTACGCCCCTCTGTTTCGGTTTTTAATTACGTTCTTTCTACTAAGAATCGCTGCTTGAAATCGACAAATGCCTCGTGCAATGCGTTCTCTTTGATCGGCTTGAGCAGCACATAGTTCGCCCCTGCTGCCATAAATGCATCGCTGGTTTCTTTTGCAGTATCTGCAGTACAAGCGTAAATAGGCGTGCCCAGTCGTAAGTTCTGACGTATCTCGTGCGTCGTTTCGATACCACCAAGGTGCGGCAGTTGATTATCCATCAATATCAAATCGTAATTATTGTCAGACAGATATTCCATTGCCTCTAAACCGTCTTTCGACCAATCCACCTGCATCTTGTATTTCTTACAAAATGCTTGAAGGATAAAGGCATTGGTATGATTGTCTTCCACCAGCAAGACTTTTAAGCTTTCATCAAACAAGGCTTCTGGTTTCACACGCTGACTGGCATCCAATGGGCGAAGTACACGCGCTCGGTCTTTCACAGGTAACGTGACGACAAATGTGGTGCCATGCCCTTTACTACTACGAACTTGGACGTCACCATCTAACATATCGACGAGGTTTTTTACAATCGTCAATCCAAGGCCGCTGCCGCCATATTCACGTGTGGTTGTTGCCTCTTCTTGAACGAAAGGTTCGAACATTTGGTCAAGCTTATCCGATTCAATACCAATCCCTGTATCGATGATCTCAACAACCAAGACACTGTTCTCTGCGCCATAAAATTGCTCTAATTCTGCTTTTAGATGAACGCTTCCTGATGGTGTGAACTTCACCGCATTACTGACCAAGTTAAACAAAATCTGATTGAGTCGAACTTGGTCAGTAAAGATCTCGACATCTTGATCGAGCTTGTTCTCAATGATGAGTTCAACGCTCTTGTTATTACAAATTGGACGATAGATGTTATCTAGCGTGCGAATGGTGTCATTGAACGAAAACGGGTGCTTTTGAATATTGAACTTACCTTGCTCAATCTTGGAAAAGTCTAAGATATCATTCAAAACTGCCAATAAATGCTCACCACTATGGCAAAGCACATCGATTTGATTCTTCTGTTCTTCGGTTTCTACCGTGTCTTTTAATAACTGTGCGACACCCAAAATACCGTTGATTGGCGTTCGAATTTCATGGCTCATCTTTGCGAGGAAATCAGCACGAGCTTGCGCGGACTTCTCTGCCTCACGCCGTGCAATGTTACTCTGCTTTTCGGCTTCGATGAGGGTCGTGATATCTTGACCCTGAACGATAATGCCGCTGATATCACCATCAACCCGGATTGGCGACAAATTCCAACGGTATATCTTGTTGCCAATAGGTACGTTAACCCCTGTCAATGTCGCCCCTTGAGCAGCCATTTTCAGGTGTGGGGTCAGTTTCTCTTTGAAACCCTGGAAAACCGGATGCATGGTTTCATGATCGTCGTCTATCACCAACTCTTTGCGAGCAGCAGGGTTCATCTGAATCAAGATACTTTCTTCCGACCATACCATGATCGGCGATAGTGCGAAGTTGAAGAGATCTCGGAAAGATTTCTTTTGCGCTTCTAACTCTTCAAAGGTACTTTCCAACGTCGAACCAATGTGGTCAAACTCCTCAATGTTCGAACCGTTAAATCGTTCGAACCCTTTCTCTTCTCGAGCTGAACGTGTGTAAGACATTAGAGATTCCAGTTGAGCCGATACCTTGCTCTCTATCCATTCTTTGGTCAGTAAAGCAATCATGACCATACCAATAATGGAAGCCAACATGGCTAAAATGTGTTGAATTTGCAGTGTCACAACACTGTGATTGTCTTGTACGGTAAGTAAACAAAGCTCAGTGGTCACCGCATTGACTTCAATTGGCGTTTCAATCACGAGCAATTTATCGAGTTTTTGTTGTGACCCTTTACGTTGCAAAACGTCAGCCACACTGTATGACTCATCCCCAATTAGAGAATTCGCTAGTGGGGCATTATTCGCTATCAAGAGGACGTTATCGACGTTACTTTCGCTTTTGAGTTTATCCATTAAAGCGAAATTATTATCCAGAACAACCGCATTGAACGAGAAGCCCAGCACCTCCCCGGTCGGAGGGTCTAAAACCGGAACACGACGAATCAGCATGTGCCTGGAGCCGATAGAAGTCATCACGTTGACGTAATACCAGTTGTTACTAAAAGTCACGCGGTTTGCCAGACTATCGAGAATGAGGTCATTCACACCGTAAAAATGCGCATTTCCATCATCCCAAATGATGCCTTGGTGATCAGTCAGGAAGCGAAACTCAGGTGTATGGGACGGATCACTTTGGTCAATACTGAGAAAAAAGAAATTTAACGCGTCCGTATTTCGGTCGGCGTAAAAATTACGGATCACTTCACTTTTCGTATTGCTATCGTGATGAATTTGAATCGCCGCAAAATGGCTATCAAAAATGTTGTGAATCAATGCGGAGGTTTGCTGCTTAGTCCTGTCCACTTCCTGCCAAATAATTTGTTTGGAGAAGTAATAGCTCTGAATGAAAATCCCTAGAATGATCGGAGCAAGGACAAGAATGATGATCTTTGTAATAAGCGTCGCGAGAGAGCGACGCTTGTTTGGGTCTGATCGTGTTGTCATCAATTATCTGAGTATCTAAATGCGCGCTTTTTAAGTGCTTCGATTCTTTCCGGTGAATCCGCTTTCGTGACAATTTCAAAATCACCGGAATAAACGGTAGGAACTGGTTTTCCTTCCAAGTCCCATTTAATGGCTTCTGCCATCGCGATCCCTGTATCATCATTCATACGCATCACAGTAATGTCTAGGTCACCTTTTTGAATGGCATTAAGCTCTGCAGAGCCACCACCCCATCCGTTGACCATGATGTCATCTCGACCGAGCTCAGACAGTGCATCGACAGCGCCTAAAGCCACATCAGTTGAGCAGGCGTAAATAAAATCAACATCTGGGTATTTTGCTAAGCTCGCTTTCGCAGCATCGTACCCAGATTGTTTTGTCGCTTTCGTGTAGTACGCTGATTGTAGTTCAAAGTTATTATCACGGTTAACTTGGTGAATAAAAGTATCACCTCTTACGTCGCTAATGTAGCCCTCAGAGAAATAAAGTACGCTGTAATAAGTGTGTTTTGGGAAGTACTTTCCGAATTCCGTTGCTAATTCTCGGCTACCTTCCGCATGGTCAAAACCGACATATAAGAATGGTTGATGCTTATCCCAAGCACGAACAGGCGTGGTGATGTTTTGTAAAATTAACTTAGTATCTGTTGAATCCAAAACGTGCTCAACAAACTTGCGGTGTCTGGTGGTATCCAAAGTAAAGATTAAGTAATCGGACTTACTTTTTAACGCTTCCATCAAAGACAAACTTTGTTGCTTGATATCCGCATTTGGACGAGTAAATACTTGGTTTATTTGATAGTTGATGTTCAACTTATCTAAACGTTTTTCAAACGCGGCAATGTTTCTTACCCAGTAATCGGACACTTGTTGACCAGGATACACAACCGAAATTTTCAATGGCCGCTTTCTCGTTTTTGAGAATGGAACAGGGTGCTCACGAACCGCTTCTGCCAAGGCATTGGTCAGTTTTCTTTGCTCTGGAAACTCATCGAGAAACTCTTGGTACGCCCAATAGCCATTCAGCACTTGTGTAGCATTTGAAATGGGTGAAAAACCGATCATAGAAATCAGAGAAAATAGTAACGCTTTTTTCATATGTTGCTCTTTTAGTTTTTATGGAGCATGTCGCAGCTCTATATTATTACCTAGCCGAGTCATCCTTTACCCTAGTAATTACATCTTCCATAAATTGTCCGATTCTATATAAATCTTGCTGATAAGCCTTATCGGACGTTACCGTATTATGTGTTACTACCGCCTGAAATGATACCCACCCCAGTCAAAAATAAACCGCCATTTGAAGGCGGTTTGTCTTGTTGCAAAAGAAACATTTGGTTGGGATATCAAAGCTTGGATTAACAGCCCAAATTTGCATTTTCTAACCAATTTTAAATAGTGCTTAAATGGCGCTGCTTTATCCTAATTTATTGAAATCCAACTTTACGCATTTGAAAGGAAAGGGATTGGTTATCGTCGATAGTGATCTCCGCGACTTCTTTTACCAATTGCTCTTTCTTTGCTTTGGTCAGTTGTTTGATGAAATATTCTGCTTTCATCGCAACGCTTTTGTTTTCAAAAGAAGATGACCACTCCAGTATAAGCGGTCCCTTCCCTTTTAGTGCTTTCGCACCTTTACCATTTTGATGCTGTTTAAAGCGTCGTTGCACATCGTTCGTCACACCGCAATACAAGGCATTGCGGTTGTTTCGTATCAGATACACACTCCAGCTTTGCTCGGCAGCGTCACTCATGAAAGCAGTGATTCAACCTGTGCTTTTAGTGCCTCTAACTCTTCACGAAGTTGCGCGACTTCTTGCTCTAGTTGAGCAACGCGTTCAGAGCCCGCAGAAGAAGGAGCAGATGCGGCCACGGCCAATTCGCTCATGTCAACTTCTCCACAGAACAAGTGCATGTAGCGAGACTCACGTTTGCCAGCTTCACGAGGAAGTTTCACCACAAGAGGGCCTCTTTCTTCGCTAGCTAGGAGCTCAAGTACGTTTTCCACTTCCTTCACATCATTGAAAGTTGCGAGACGGTTAGTTCGCGTACGGATTTCACCCGGCGTTTGAGCGCCACGCAACAACATGCAACACACCATGCCTTTTTCTTGCGCGCTTAATTGCAAATCGCCGAATTCGGTATTGCAGAAGCGATGCTGATATTTGCTAACACGACTATTGAAACTGCTTTCATCGCTTACAAGTCGACGCTCAATCAGAGCATCTACTGCATCAAGGACGTCAGCTTCAGATAAGGACATGACTGGTTCACGGTTACTTTTTTGATTGCACGCATTCGTAAGTGCGTTAAGGCTGAGGGGATATTGGTCTGGGGTGGTGACTTCTTTTTCGATCAAGCAACCAATTACTCGTGCTTCAATTGCCGTTAGCTCAACTTTCATAATGCATTTCCTTATTATTTTTGCATTTGAATTTGGGTATCAGGCTAAAGCATAGCGCATGGACCTGACACCCTTTGCGATTCGGGTTAGGTCTTAATGCTCTGATAAGATCGACACTTTGGTCATCTTTCCATTCTCATCAATCATCATTATCTTCGAACGGTTGAGTTCGACTTCTGTGATTTCGAGTTGTGTTCTTGCTGTAACGTAAGCCGCTTTAAGTTTCTCTGCCAATGAATCGGTGGTTGATTCTATCTCTTGGCTTTCGACTTGCTCCGCTGTATTACCAGAGTTCATTTCGAGCTTCATCATATTGTGTTGAATGAAGCTGATAATATAGCGTCAACCTCCCTATGACAACGAGTCGGTTCATTTCAGTGAACGATAGTCCAAGCTTTTCAGTAACGAGTGTTAACAACACATCAGAATTGGTGGATAAATGTTCAACCCTGCCACGCGTTTGATCTAAAGACTGTTATGCTACGACATGTTGTGCTTTAATCGAGTCAGATATTCACAAATTAGGAAAGGGAACCATGAGTAGCGTATTTGAAATCGTTAACCAAGCTCGTCGTAAAAACAAACTAAAACGTGAGCTGCTTGATAACGAGAAAAAAGTTCGTGATAACCGTAAGCGTGTAGACCTTCTAGAAAACCTACTAGACTACATCAAACCAGAAATGACTCACGACGAAATCGTTGCAATCATCAAAAACATGAAAGCAGATTACGAAGACCGCGTTGACGATCATATCATCAAGAGCGCAGAGATTTCTAAAGCGCGTCGTGACATCAGCCGTCGTATCCGTGAACTGACTGAAGAAGACAAGCAAACTAGCGGCAAAAAATAAGTCGAATTAGTTACAGAATTCAACCCCGTGCAGGGATAACTTGCTCGGGGTTTCTTTTTGTCTCTTTGTTGTACACTGTGTACAATAAAATCAACTTCAGTTCCAAAAACATTCAACGTTCCTATGCCTTCAACTTCTTCTAACGCACAACCGACGTTAGCAAAACAACTGTTTACTATGACATGGCCAATGCTCTTTGGTGTGTTGTCGTTGATGAGCTTTCAGCTAGTCGACAGCGCCTTCATCGGCCAACTAGGTGTGCTGCCTCTCGCTGCACAGGGCTTTACTCTACCACTTCAAATGGTGGTTATCGGCATTCAAGTCGGCCTTGGCATTGCAACAACCGCTGTAATTTCAAAAGCATTGGGCGCAAACGATACCCGCTACGCAAAGCAATTAGGCGGTCTGGTTTTAATGATCGGATCGGTGGGCGTGGCAGTATTCGGCTTGCTCATTTGGTTATTGCGCTACCCTATTCTTTCCTTGTTAAGCGCACCAGAAACAGTGATGCCAATCATCGACAGCTACTGGCCTTGGTGGTTATTGAGTTCATGGGTAGGTGCAGTGCTGTACTTCTACTACAGTATCTGTCGCGCAAATGGCAACACCATGCTACCTGGCACCATGATGATGGTCACTAGCGGTGTGAACTTAGTGCTAGATCCGTTATTTATCTTCACGTTTGATTTGGGCATAAATGGAGCTGCAATCGCGACCATCATTGCATTTGGTTTCGGTATATTGGTAGTCGCTCCCCGTGTTCAAAAAAACCATTGGGCCACATTCCAATGGCAAGATTTAAATGTGCTTAAGAGCGTAACATCGATTGGCAACATTATGGGACCAGCGATGATCAGCCAGTTACTGCCGCCTCTCTCCTCTATGCTAGCAACCAAGCTGCTTGCTGGCTTTGGTACGGCGGCAGTTGCGTCTTGGGCTTTGGGCTCGCGCTATGAATTTTTTGCGATTGTATCGGTATTGGCGTTGACCATGTCAATGCCGCCGATGGTCGGACGCTTATTAGGAGCGAAAAACTACACCGACATTCGTGCGTTGGTGTCTATTGCCGTTAAGTTCATCCTTGGTTTCCAGTTGTTGATTGCGCTAGTAACCTTTGCCGCAGCTAACCCACTCGCCTTACTTATGACAAGTGATACTCAAGTAGAACAAGTCTTGCACATGCACTTGATGATTGTCCCAATCAGTTTAGGTTCGCTTGGGGTGTGTATGTTGATGGTGTCGATTTGTAACGCACTGGGGAAATCTTATACCGCACTAACCATCTCAGCCCTGCGCCTGTTTTTGTTCTTCCTACCGTGTCTATGGGTGGGGGCTCAGGCGGGAGGCATTCAAGGTCTACTGATTGGCGCTTGTATTGGTAACCTTATGGCTGGAATCGCGGCTTATATTACGTACCAAAAAACCTTTAATAAGCTCTCAGCTCAACAAGTCTCAATGTAACGACACTTTCGAGTAACGCTGAAAAACAAAGCCCTCACTTCAACGGCGAGGGCTTTGTTGTTTTAAAAACGAGAAGTTGAACGAACTAACCTCAACTAAGTAAAGACATCTTATCAGCAGGGAAAACCACGCCAGTTTGCCTTCTTACTTCGGTCAGTACTTTTGCAACGGTCAATGAACGCTGCTTCATTTGATCATCAATCACACCCAATTTAAGTTGTTTAGCAAAGGCTTGAGCTTCATAGAACATGTGGTTCTCTTCTTGCGGCAGCGTTAGGACTTCTTTATCTTCACCGCGCGGAATGCGTTCAACACCACGACCTGTCGCAATCATATCGACAATCACACTGCCCTGCTCACCTTGGAATTCACTTGGAATGAGTGAATCACTCACTTTCGAGTGCAACAGGTTCACATTAAAGCCATCGTAAGCCAATGTAACGCTGCCACAACCATCAACGCCTGAAGATAAGAGATGAGCACTCGCTTGAACACTATTTGGCTCACCAAACAGTTCAATCGCAGAACCAACACAGTAATAACCAATGTCCATGATCGAGCCATTAGAGAGCTCTGGATTGAAGGTATTTGGGTTCTCGCCATTTAGGTATTTCTGGTAACGAGAGGAGTATTGGCAATAGCTAATGGTGGCATGGCGCAAGGGA
>BCQL01000097.1_pt1 | contig 12443 bp, 10 predicted proteins | sample 1008151 | NCBI WGS metagenome assembly BCQL01 (sample SAMD00035459, study PRJDB4067) | museum specimen metagenome | biome: marine biome; feature: sea shore; material: organic material | host: Otohimella japonica | place: Japan:Kanagawa | collected 1927
TTCTGGCGATCACTCGTCGAGCAGACCGAGCACGAACGGCCCGGAACGTCGTAGGGAGCATCAAAAGCCAGACCGCATGCGCCCCAGCACAAGACTGACCAGACACCACACCGCCGCAGTCACCAGACCGCTTCCCAGTGCCAACCACACATCACGATCACGCAGCAAGTAGGTTCCCAGCGCGAAAACTCCCCCGAAAACCAAGCCCCCCACCGCCGCTACGCGTACCGAACGGCGCGAGCGTGCAGACATCACCAACCTCCGGACGATGTTGCTGACACTGCCGGAGCACGGATTTCGTTCCGCGCTGGAACCCGACTTCGGGGTGCGCGGCGGCCGGTCCAGTAGCACCCCGCCCTCCGGTCGAGGCCCTGGCACACCTCGCCGCACTCGCCGCCCCCGAGCAGCCGCTCCGGCGGCATCGCCGTCGCGCGCGTGACCACCACGGCCGATCCCGGTTGCGCGCTCGGGGCCACCGGACAGGACTTCGTGCCTCGACCGCGGCTCAGCGGAGGTAGCGCAGCCGCCCGGCGAACCAGGTCTGCTCGGTCGTCGTGCCCGCCAGCTCGTCGTGCGGCACCGCGAACGGGTCCCGGTCGAGCACCACGAAGTCGGCCGACCGGCCCGCGGTGAGCGCACCGGCCTCGTCCTCGAGGCCCATCGCCCGAGCCGCACCGGTAGTGTAGGCCCGGATCGCCTCGGACACCGAGATCGCCTGCTCCGGCCACAACGATCCCGCGACCTGCCCGGTCGGGTCCTGCCGGGTGATCAGTCCAGCGATGCCCGGCCACGGGTTGGGCGAACCCGCTACCGGCCAATCCGACCCGCCCGCTACCAGGGCACCGGTGTCGATGAGATCGCGGACCGGCTGGATGCGGGTGGCCCGGTGCTCGGGGAGCACTCGACGCAGCGCGTCGACGATCACGCCCGGAAACCACAGCGCGGGTGACATGTCGCTGACCACGCCGAGCTTCGCGAACCGACCGACGTCGTCGGGGTGCAGGAACTGGCCGTGCGCGATCTGCACCGGCGGCACGCGCTCACCCGCACGATGAGCGGCCTCGACGACATCCAGCACCATCCGGGCGGATGCGTCCCCGGTGCAATGGATCTTCAGGCCGATCCCGGCCACCACGGCACGGCGCAGCCAGCGGGTGAGCTCGTCGGCCGACATGGTGGTGTGCCCGGTGTGATCGCAGCCGTGCGCGTCGTCAGGAAGGTACGGCTCGAGGAACGCGCCGGTGCGCGTGGTCGGGACGCCGTCGAGGAAGATCTTGCCGAAGTCCGGCCGATGGTGGCGCGTGCGGTACTGCTCGGCGACGGCGACCAGTTCCTCCCCCACGACGTCGGCGCCGATCAACGAGTCGTTGAGCAAGAGCGACGACACCACCCAAGCGTGCAGTCGCCCCTGCTGATCGAGCCGCTGCAATCCGATCAGCTGGTCCAGCGATGCGGCGGCCTCCTGGAATCCGGTCACCCCCATCTGGTGCAGCGACTCGATTCCCCGCTCGCTGCTGCGGGCATGGTGCTGCGCATCGTGCACCGTGTCCTCAGCACGAGCACGCTCCACCAACGCGCCCGCGGTCTCGTGGAGAACCCCGCTCGGGCGGCCGTCGTGGTGGCGCACGATTCGCCCGCCGGTGGGGTCGCCGTCGTGCTCCAGCACACCACCGCGGCGCATCGCTTCGGTGTTGGCCCAGCGGTTGTGGTGGCTGTCGTCGGTCAACACCACCGGTCGCCCATCGGAGGCTTCGTCCAGCTGTGCCAAGGCGGTCGGGTCCGAGAGGCGCTCCAGCAGGGTCGAACCCCAGGACCCGCCAACGACCCATTCCTCGTGGGGGCGGCTGCGCACCCACTCGCGCACCGCGGCGACGATCTGCTCCAACGACGCCGTCGGGGAGAACTGCAGGGTGTGCAGATCGGCCTCTCCGGCGGCGGCATGGTGGTTGTGCACGTCCATGAGCCCCGGCAGGACGGTCGCGCCGGCCAGATCGACCACCTCGGTTCCAGGGCCGACGCGCGTGCGCAGCTCGGAATCGTCGCCGACAGCGGCGATCCGCCCGCCGCGAACGCCGAATGCCGTCACCAGGGGCCTCTCCGCATCCATGGTGTGCACCACCGCGTTGCGGACCAGGACGTCGAACCTGCTCATGATCGTGATTCCTCCTGCCGGGGCCGACCGCTGCGCGCAAGACCGCATCATTTCGACAAACTTATTTTGATGCAAAACTAGCTGTCGTGGATCCGGATGAAAACGAGCTCAACGGCATCGTCGGTCACCGCTTCGTCCGCACCTGCGCCAACGGCAGGCGGTACGAGATGTTCGAGCACCGTGGCGCGGGGGCGACCTGCCCGTCCTGCCCGATGCCCAGGTAGAGGGTCTCCGCGCGCCGACCGCGCACGCATCCGACCCGGTCGCGCCCAGCACACCGCGCCGAGCAACGTCCCCACCGCAACCACGTCCAGATCGGACGAACCGTGCAAGCCGGCCGAGCCATCACCACCACCGGCGACCGCGGCCAGTCCAGCGGTCCCCACCCGCACTTCCAGGTCGAAGTCAGCGGCCGAACTGCCGACCCGTCCACGTGCTGTCAGCAGCGATCGCGTGACCCATCGAAATCATCGAGCAAACAATCGGGTCCTCTCGGGAAAGATCACGACCCCGCCGGGGCGGCTGTCGATCGCTCCTCCACGGGACAAGACGGTCCGATCTCACTGCGCAGACCATTTTTGCAGGACGACGGCGAGCTCAACCTCACCGATAGCCCTGCTCAGGAAAGATCGGCCCGCAGCAGGACCGAGCGGGCCCGGTCGACGACGGGTTTGTCGATCATCTGGCCATCGAGGACGGTGACCGAGCCCTCGTCCGAGGCGGCGATGACGTCGTTCGCCCAGCGGACCGACTCCGGTGCCGGGGTGAATGCGGACCGAACGGCCGAGACCTGTCTCGGGTGGATGCACAGCTTTCCGGTAAAGCCCAGGCCGAGAACATGGTCGGTGTCGGCGACGAGCACCTCGTCGTCGTGCACCGAGGTGGTCACGCCGTCGATCGGCGGTGCGATACCGGCGGATGCGGCGGCCAGTACCAGCGTTGAGCGCGCGGTGGCCAGAGCCTGGTGATCAGCGGGGTCGATGCCGAGCTGAGCCGCGAGGTCAACATTGCCGAAGGCCACTCGAACGACGCCCCCGACATGACAAAGCATGTGCGCGTTCATGAGTCCGGTTGCTGTTTCCAGCAGCGGGATCACGGGTGTGTCCGGGAGGAGGCGGGTGAACTCGACCAGTGCATCCGCGTGCTCGCTTTTCGCGATCATGACCGCGCAGGGATGCCGCGCGATCATCGCGACGTCGTCGTCGTACCAGGGAGTGCCTGCCGCGTTGATCCGCACGACGGCCGGGTGGCCGTCACGAAGGTACTCCGCGACATGCTGCCGGGCGGTGTCCTTGTCCTCGAGACCTACTGCGTCCTCAAGGTCGAGAACGATCGCGTCGGCACCGGCCGCGGCGGCCTTGGCGAAGCGATCAGGCCGGTTCCCGGGGACGAACAACATGCTCCGAGCGTGCGCCAGCGTCTCCTGCCGTATCACTCGAACCCCACCTCGGCCTGCGCCATCACGGCATCAGGAGCGGTCACTACGGCCATCCGCGCCGAGTCGGCCTCGGGCTCACCCGTCACCAGCACCGGATCCCCGGCGAACACCGGGGCGCGGAGCCGGTAGTCGACCGTGGCCACACGTCCCGTGGTGTGGCTGCGCCGGGCCAGCTCGGTCATCAGCATCGCCAGGATCGGGCCGTGTACGACGAGTCCCGGGTAGGATTCGACCTCCCGCGCATATGGTTCGTCGTAGTGGATGCGGTGCGCGTTCGCCGTCAGAGCGCTGAAGCGGAACAGTCGCACCGGGTCGCCGGTGAACTCCAGTTGCCACTCGCTCGTCGACTCCGGTACCTGCCGGGGCCGTTCCGAGTGCGGGGTCTTGGTGGTGCTTTCCCCCGATCGGTAGACGTAGTCCTGCTCCTCTACCACCCGCAGCGCACCGCACTGACGGAACTCGCTGCGCACGGTCACGAACACCATTTCCCCGGAGCGCCCCTGCTTGACGGCCACCCGAGCCAGTGACGAGGTGCGCTCGGCGGGCTGACCGAGCCGAAGGGGCTGGGTGATGTTCAGCCGGCCCCCCGCGAACATCCGGCGACGGTCGGGAATCGGCGGCAGGAAATGCCCCTCGGTGGGGTGACCGTCCGAACCCAACGCGCTGTGCGGTGGCCACTCCTGGAAATACACCCAGTGCCACAGCGGTGCCAGCTCGGTCCCTTCGAACAACTGCTGCGGTGTTTCCATGACCGCGGCCAGCGCCTGGGACCGCTCGGGATCCAAGGAGTCGGTATCGGTCACGGGGCCCGGTTCCCACTCCTTGAGGTACGTGTCGAGCTCAGCCATCCGTGTTCCCTTCATCCGAGCCGGAACCCGGCTCATCATGATTTGGCCGTACAAATCATGCACAAGACTACGCTTCATAGAACGCTGAATGTCAACACCGGCACAGGAACTTCTCCTCGGGGGCAACTCGGCTGTCTACCACCGAGCATTCAAGTATTGACGTTGCTTAATTTTGGCCGTACAAATCTGCTCAACAAGGTTCGGCGACCTCCCCGGCTTCTCGGGACAGAGATACAGGGCTCCCCTCGCGGAGGAGGAAGGAATCATGACGACCAACGCGGAGTCACTCGCGCGGTGGGCGACCGATCTCGCCCCGACCCCGGACGACCTGGCGCTGGCTCAGCGATCACTGCTCGACACCGCCGCGGTCGCCCTCGCCGCACGAGAACACCCCGTGGCAACGATCGCTTCGGGCCTGCCCGACGCGGCCCGCTGGGCGGCCCTCGGACACGTGCTGGACTTCGACGATCTGCACATCGACTCCACGACCCACATCAGCGTGGTCATCGCCCCGGCCGTGCTGGCCACGGGCGGAGATGCCCGCGCGTACCTGGCCGGAGCGGGCGTCATGGCGAGGTTGGGCACCGCGCTCGGCTGGCCGCACTACTCGGCGGGCTGGCACACCACGTGCACGGCCGGGGCTCCGGCGGCGGCCGTGGCCGCCGGAACGGCTATGGAACTGTCCGCGGACCAGCTGACCACCGCCATGGCCCTGGCAGTTCCCGGCGCAGGCGGTGTCCAGAACGCCTTCGGCACGCACGGAAAGTCACTCCAGGTCGGATTCGCCGCGCAGGCCGGTGTCCGGGCTGCTCAGCTGGCTCGCGCCGGAGCCACGGCCGATTCCGGAGCGCTGGATGCCTGGCTGGGCCTCGTTGGCGGACGCACCGGGACCGTCGATCTGTCCGGCCCGGCCGTCCCCGGAGGCCTGGCCATCAAGGTCTTCCCGTGCTGCTATGCGATGCAGCGCCCGATCGCCGCGGTGCGCGAGATACGTGACCAGCTCGACGCGGGCGTAGAACGGGTGGTGGTGCGCACCCCGAAAGCGTCGATCCTGCCCCTGATCCACGACCGACCGCGCACGGGACTGGAGGGCAAGTTCAGCCTGCCCTACGCGATCGCCACAGCCGTGCTCGACACCTACCCGGACTTCGCGGCCTTCACCGACACGGCGGTGGGTCGTGCCGACGCGCGAGGTCTGCTCGACCGCGTCGAGGTCGAACTGCACGAAGACGGCGGTGACGACCTGCTGACCGGCGAGGTGGACATCGACGTCGAGTGTGCGGGCGGGTCGAAGCAGCACACCCGGCTCGCCCGGCCACCCGGAGCGCCGTCGCGTCCACCGTCGGCCACGGAGTTCGACGGCAAGCTCGCCGCCTGCGGCCCCGACGTCGCCGACCTGCTCGTCGGCGCTACCTGGAAGTCGGTGGCGAGCCTGTTGCGAACCACCTTCCCCCGCGTCCCGGAGGAGCACTCATGACGACACCGCCGCTGGACGGGATCAACGTGGTCAGCATCGAGCAGGCGGTGGCGGCCTCGTTCGCCACCCGACAACTCGCCGACCACCCCCGTTTCACCACGGAGCCGGATCGAGTCGCTCACCGCGAGGAACTCGACTCGATCATCGCCGACGCGGGGCTGAGCTCGATAACCGGGTTCCTGCACCACCGCTCAGGAAGTGCGTCACATCGTGCACGTCCTGAGCTGCGCATTGCTACGCAGCGTTGGCCGCACCGACCACCGAACGGTCCACCACCCCGCGCTGACCGAACGGGACCGCTGGCGCGAGGTGGCCGTTCCCGGTGCCACGATGCGGCGCTGCTGCCTCCGGCCGTTCCGGTGGGAATCGAACCCGGGATGGACCCGATCCCCGACATCGGCGAGCACACCGACACGACCCCGGCCGGGCTCGGCCACGACGCATCGCGGATCGACGACCTCCGCACCCGCGACATCATCTGAGGACAGGAGCGACACACGTGAGCACTGTGGACATACTCGACGAGCAGGAACGTCTCGTCGTCGAGACCGTGCGCGACTTCGTCGACAAAGACGTCAAACCGGTCGTGGCCGAGCTGGAGCACGCCAACACCTACCCCGAATCCCTCATCGACCAGATGAAGGAGATGGGCGTCTTCGGGTTGACGATCCCCGAGGAGTACGGCGGCACCTCGGTGTCGACGCCGTGCTACGTGCTGGTCACCGAGGAGCTCGCACGCGGGTGGATGAGCCTCGCCGGGGCCATGGGCGGGCACACTGTCGTGTCGAAGCTGCTGCTGCACTTCGGCACCGACGAGCAGAAGGACCGGTACCTGCCGAAGATGGCCACCGGCGAGATCCGGGCGACCATGGCGCTGACCGAGCCGGGCGGCGGATCCGACCTGCAAGCCATGACCACGCAGGCTCGCCGCGACGAGACGGGGTACGTGGTCAACGGCACCAAGACGTGGATCACCAATTCCCGCCGGTCGCAGCTGATCGCCCTGCTGTGCAAGACCGACCCGGCTGCCGACCCCGCTCACAAGGGCATCTCCATCCTGCTGGCCGAGCACGGTCCGGGACTGACCGTCTCGCGCGATCTGCCCAAACTGGGCTACAAGGGCGTGGAAAGCTGCGAGCTGTCCTTCGCCGACTACCGCGCACCGGCCGACGCGATCCTCGGCGGAACCGAGGGCAGGGGTTTCGCGCAGATGATGAAGGGACTGGAGACCGGACGGATCCAGGTCGCCTGCCGCGCGCTGGGCGTCGGACGGGCGGCCCTGGAGGACGCGCTCGCCTACTCCCAGGACCGCGAGAGCTTCGGCAAGCCCATCTGGAAGCACCAATCGATCGGCAACTACCTCGCCGACATGGCCACGAAGCTCACCGCCGCCCGGCAGCTCACCCTGCACGCCGCGCACGAGGCCGACGCGGGCAGGCGTGTGGACATGGAAGCCGGAATGGCCAAGCTCTACGCCTCCGAGGCCGCCATGGAGATCGCGCTCAACGCCGTGCGCGTCCACGGCGGCTACGGATACTCCACCGAGTTCGACGTCGAACGCTACTTCCGCGACGCGCCCCTGATGATCGTGGGCGAGGGCACCAACGAGATCCAGCGCAACGTCATCGCCTCCCAGCTGGTCGCGCGGGGCGGGCTCGACGCCTGACATCAACCGGTGACGGCACGACCCGCGGCAGGCTCTCGACTACGGTAGTGGGCGGAAAACGAGGTGAGGCGGACATGTCGGCGGTCACGGACAACGACAGCGGCCGGGAAGCGGCCTACACCAAGCTCGCGCGGCGGCTGCGCACGGCCATCCTGCAGCACGAGTACCCCGATGGCGTGCGACTGCCCACCGAGGCCGAACTGGCCGAATCGCACCAAGTCAGCAGGCAGACCGTTCGCCGGGCCTTCCAGGACCTGGTCAACGAGGGCATGGTGTACCGAGTACCGGGCCGCGGCACGTTCGCCGCACCTCGCGAGGAGCAGTACCTGCGCCAGTTCGGGTCGGTCGACGACCTCATGGGGCTGTCGATCGACACGAGCATGCAACTCGTCTCACCGATCCGGCGCCAGGTCGACCTCGACGCGGCCGGACGGCTGCACCTGCAGTCCGACCGGGTGCACAAGCTCGCGTTCCTGCGCCTGCACGAACGCACACCGTTCTGCGTGACCACGGTGCACCTCCCCCCGGCGGTGGGAAAACTCATCGAGTCGCTGCCCGAGCTGGGTGAGGTCGGCGCCCGCAGCGAGGTGACCATCATCGGGCTGCTCGACGACCGCCTGCCGGACCCCATCGCCGAGGCCGAGCAGAGCATCACCGTCGCCACCGCCACCCCCGATATCGCCCACCACCTCGGCTGCGAACCCGGCCGGCCGCTGCTGCGCATCGACCGCGTCTACCACTCCACGGCGGGCCAACCCGTCGAACTCGCCGTGAGCTACTTCCTGCCCGAGCACTACTCCTACCGCGTGCGACTGCGGCGCAACGTCCGGTAGCACCGCACGGCTCAGCCAGGATCCGCGTCTTCCCACCACCCGGTCATTACACTCGACGGTCGTGGACCTCAGGCCCGTGTACACCCCGACCAAAGGCGAAGCCGCCTACCAGGCCTTGCGTAGCGCGATCCGCAACGGTCAGCTACGTCCGGGCCAGCGGGTCACCCTCAACGAACTCGCCGACAGTCTCGAGATGAGTCTGACCCCGGTGCGCGAGGCGCTGCGGCGGCTGGCCAGCCAGGGCCTGGTCGAACAGGAACCCAATCGCGGCACCGTCATCGCCGAGTACACCCTGGAACGAGCCCGCGAGATATACCGGCTGCGTCTGCTCCTGGAACCCGTAGCCGCCGAGCTCGCCGCCACGCACGCCACCGACGACGATCGCGCCGAGATCACCACGGCCCTCGGCGACCTCGACGAGGCCGTCGCCGAAGGGCGCGACGCCGATGTCGCCGCGCTCAACGCCACACTGCACCACCGGATCTACGCGGCCGCGCGGTCGCCGTACCTGTCGGAGTTCATCGACAAGCTCTGGAATGGTGTCCCGTTCCAAGCCATCAGTCTCACCGACCGGCAGCAACGCTCCGCCGAACAACACCACGCGATCGTGCGAGCCATCCTCGACGCCGAATCCGACCGGGCGTCACAACTGATGCACGAGCACATCTCCGAAGCCGCCAAGGACACGTTCCGCCAGCTCGCCGACGCGGACGAGGCCAGGACCTCCGACGGGTGAGGCGGTCGATCAGGGGCGCGAGCCGATCGTCAGCAGCGGCCCCGTGGAGTCGGTGAAGAAGTCGTTGCCCTTGTCGTCGACGACGACGAACGCCGGGAAGTCCTCGACCTCGATGCGCCAGACAGCCTCCATGCCCAGCTCGGGATACTCCAGGACCTCGACGTCGCGGATGCAGTCCTCGGCCAACCGCGCCGCGGGTCCGCCGATGGATCCCAGGTAGAAGCCGCCGTGCCGCTTGCACGACTCGGTGACCGCGCCCGAGCGGTTTCCCTTGGCCAGCATCACCAGCGATCCCCCGGCGGCCTGGAACCGTTCGACGTAGGAGTCCATCCGACCGGCCGTCGTCGGGCCGAACGACCCGGACGCGTACCCCTCCGGCGTCTTGGCCGGGCCCGCGTAGTACACCGGATGGTCGCGCAGGTAGTCCGGCATCGCCTCGCCCGCGTCCAACCGCTCGGCGATCTTGGCGTGCACGATGTCGCGGGCCACGACCAACGGCCCCGACAGCGACAGACGAGTGGCCACCGCAAGCCCAGCGAGTTGATCGCGAATCTCGGTCATCGGCCGATTCAGGTCGACGTGCACCGCCTCACCCGTCCCGAGATCGGCGTCGGTGGTCTCCGGCAGGTATGCCGCGGGCTCTCGTTCCAGCTGCTCCAGGAACACCCCCTCGCGGGTGATCTTGGCCTTGGCCTGGCGGTCGGCCGAGCACGACACCGCCAGCGCGACCGGCAGCGATCCACCGTGCCGGGGCAGCCGCACGACTCGCACGTCGTGGCAAAAGTAACTGCCACCGAACTGGGCACCGAGCCCCAGCTGCCGCGTGATCTCCCAGACCTCCTGCTCCCACTCGAGGTCCCGGAACCCGTTCCCCACCGGCGAGCCGTGATCGGGCAACGTGTCCAGGTAGTGCGCCGAGGCGAGCTTGGCGGTCTTGAGCGCGTGTTCGGCGCTCGTCCCTCCCAGCACCACAGCCAGGTGATACGGCGGGCAGGCCGCCGTCCCCAGCGAGCGAAGCTTCTCCTCGAGGAACGCCCGCATCTTCTCCGGTCGCAGCAGCGCCTTGGTCTCCTGGAACAGGAACGACTTGTTCGCCGAACCCCCGCCCTTGGCCATGAACAGGAACTCGTACTCGTCGCCGGAGGTCGCGTTCAGCTCGATCTGGGCGGGCAGGTTGGTGCCGGTATTGACCTCCTCGGTCATCGACAGCGGTGCCATCTGCGAATACCGCAGGTTCAACCGCTCGTAGGTGTCATGGATTCCCCGAGCGAGATGCCGCTGGTCGTCCTCGTCGGTCAGGACCCGCTGGCCGCGCTTGCCCATGACGATGGCCGTGCCAGTGTCCTGGCACATCGGCAGCACTCCCCCGGCAGCGATGTTGGCGTTGCGCAACAGGTCCCGGGCCACGAACCGGTCGTTCGGCGAGGCCGCCGGATCCCGCAGAATCCAGGCGAGCTGGCTCAGGTGCGCCGGACGCAGCAGGTGGGCGATGTCGGCGAAGGCTTCGGCAGCCAGCATCCGCAGCACCCGCGGCTCAACGGAGAGAAACGTCCGCCCAGCCGCGTGTTGGGTGGACACCCCGTCACGAGTGAATAGCCGGTACTCGGTCTCGTCAGCGCCGAGCGGGAGGAGTTGCGTGTAGGCGAAGTCCGCCATGGGCTGCACCACCGTTCCTGTGCGTCGTGGTCGTCGAACTCCCCACGGGAAATGGCCGGGTCACCGCGGCCCGTCGCCGAACTCGGCGCGGACCATCTCCGTGTGCTCCCCGAGCGCGGGGATCGCGCTCATCCGATGCTCGCGCCCGTCCATGGTCACCGGCGGCAGCAGCGCGTACAACGGCCCGACCGGCGAGGCCACCTCTCGCCATCGATCTCGTTCCCGCAGCTGCGGATGCTGCGCGAACTCGGAGAGGGTGCGCATCCGCGCGTTCGCGATGCCAGCCTCCTCCAGCCGCTGCACGATCTGATCCGCCGTGCAGACCGCGAACGCGCGTTCGATCACCGCGGTCAGGTCCTCCTGGTGCTCCACCCTCGCCGGATTGGTCGCGAACCGTTCGTCGGTCACGAGCGCCACGTCGTCGAGAACCGTCTCGCACAGGGTCTGCCACTCGCGATCGTTCTGCACCGCCAGAAACACCTGCGAACCGTCCCCGACGGTGAACGGCCCGTACGGCGCGATCGCCGCATGCCGAGCCCCGGTCCGCTGCGGGGCCGCGTCACCGTAGGTAGCGTAGTAGTACGGATAACCCATCCACTCCGACAGCGCGTCCAGCAACGACACCTCGAAGACACCGCCCCGCCCAGTGCGCTCCCGTTCGTACAACGCCGTGAGCACACCCGAGTAGGCGTACATACCCGCGGCGATGTCGGCGACCGAAATTCCCGCCTTCGCCGGTTCCTCCGGTCCACCCGTGATCGAGACCAACCCCGCCTCGCACTGCACCAGCAAGTCGTAGGCCTTCTTGTCCCGATAAGGACCGGAGCTGCCGTAGCCACTGATGTCACACATGATCAGGCGTGGGTGGCGCGCGGTCAGCCGATCTTTGCCGAGACCGAGCCGAGTGGACGCCTCCGGGGCCAGGTTCTGCACGAACACGTCGGCGTTGTCCAACAGCGTGTCCATGAAAGCCCGGTCGGCGGGATCCTTGAGATCCAGGGTCACGCTTTCCTTGTTGCGGTTGAGCCAGACGAAGTGGCTGGCCATCCCCTTGGCCGTCGTGTCGTAATCCCGCGCGAAGTCACCGGACGGGCGTTCGACCTTGATGACCCGGGCTCCGAGATCGGCCAGCTGGCGGGTCGCGAACGGAGCAGCAACCGCCTGCTCCAGCGCCACGACAACGACGCCCTCCAACGGCAACATCAGGCCCTCCTCGGAAGCGCAGGCAAGTACTGGGAAGTAGTCTCCGCCAATAATTTATAAAATGTCAATGACCTATTGTCACGTAGTGTGGCCTGGATTACGGTCCTCTCTTACCGCGACGGGCGTTTCCCTGCCGCCCCGGGGCGACGCGGATCCACTTCCCGGTGAAAGGACCGCCGATGACCACCCGTGATGACGACTCCGCCGAGGGGCCACCCACTTCCAGCGACACCACCGTGCTGTCCGGTGCCACCTACCGGGGCCTGTCCGAACAGGTACTGAGTCCCGCCGAGGAACGCTTCGAACGCGTTCGCCGCACCACCGGGCTGTTCCTGGCGCCGCTGACGACGATCGTCATGCTGCTCGTGCCCCTCGGGGTGAACTCGAGCCAGCACCGGCTCGCTGCCGTCCTGCTGGGCGTCGTCGTGCTCTGG
>BCQL01000098.1_pt1 | contig 12434 bp, 6 predicted proteins | sample 1008151 | NCBI WGS metagenome assembly BCQL01 (sample SAMD00035459, study PRJDB4067) | museum specimen metagenome | biome: marine biome; feature: sea shore; material: organic material | host: Otohimella japonica | place: Japan:Kanagawa | collected 1927
TCGCGTTCCTGAGCTACACCGTCTCGGACCGGTCGTTGCGCGCTCTCGGCGGATCACCCGACGAGGTGTTCAGGGGACCCCTCCCGGTGGACCAGCCGGAAAATCTGCTGTCCTCGATGGCCCACACGGGGACGAGCTTCGAGCTGCTCGGGGCGCTGGGAGTGTCCCTGCTCGTGCTGGCGGGGTGCCTGGAAGTGGCCGACCGACTGGGCCGGCTGCTGTTTCCCCTGGTGGCGGCGGGTTCCATGGCCCTGACCCTGTACACCGTGCACGCGCTGGTCCTGTCCTGGCAGGTGGTGGTCGGCGGCTGGCCGCTGCACGGTGTCGAAGCCTCGCTGGCCGAACTCGCCACGATGCCGCCGGGAGCCGAGGACGTCCCAGGCCTCCCGGCATTCCCCGCCGACGGGGAGCTGCCCACCGGAATCGTCGCCTGGGTCAACATCTACATGCCCGAGGTCTTTCTGGTCTGCTCCCTCGTTTTCGCCACGGCCTGGCAGCTGAAGTTCCGACGCGGCCCGCTGGAGGCGGCCATCAGCGAGTCGATCCGCTGGCTCGCCGATCCGCAGGCGGCGCTGACCGCCCAGTCCGCCAAGCACTCCGGCAACCGAGGTTGACCGGCACTTCGCGGACCGAGCGGCGGGCACTCACATCAGCAGCGGGAGCAGGGCGTAGCGACGGCGCAGGACCGCGCCGAAGCGGGAGTCCAGCCGCAGCCACGAGTCCGTGGCGCTGACCCGCACCACCTCGTCCTCCGTGGGATCGCTCACCAGAAATCCCATTCCCGAGAGCACGAACAGGCAGCGCAGCGGCACCTTGATCTCGAAACCCGATCCGCTGACGGTGAACACTTCCTGATCCATCAACGAAGCGGGTGGGGTGCCCTTCGGGCCGACGTTGTCCCGAGCCACGCCGACGCCCTGCTCGGCCACCTCGCCCACCAGCTTCGCGGGCAGGTCGTCGACGCGGTGCCAGCCCCGGTCCGGTGGTAGTTCGGAACGCCACAGCAGGTCCCGGGACGGCCCGGGATCCATGGTCTCGCCCCCGGCCACGGTCAGCGTCGCCAACAGCTCGTTGCCCGAGGCGGTCAGGTCCCCCGGTTCGACCTCCCCCGCGACCGAGCGGGTGCACAACGCGTCGAAGGGGGTCGCCGACCACGCGTCGAGAAGACCGGTGTCACCGCGTCCACGCAGGCGGATCGCGGCCTGCTCGTCCATCCGCACGGCGCGGGCGACGAAGGCTCCGAGATCGTCACGATCCGCGGAACGAGGTATCCGCAATTCAGGCACCGGTGGGCTCCTTGTCCGCCAGCTCGACAGCGACCTGCCACTCGGCGAGGAAGTCCCGCTCCGCGGCGGTGAGCCGCCGGGGACGTCCCGCCGCCAGGTCGTAAGGCACCATCAGTGTCTCAGCCGTGGCCACCGAGGCCGATCCCCAGGCCGAAGCGGTGTAGTCGATCAGGAAGGAGGCGGCCCGCAGGTCGCGCACCGACATGCGCACCTGGAGCGAACCCGCCTCGTACACCAGCGGCGCGTGGTAGTCGATCACGACCCTGCCCACGACCATGCCCTCGGCCATGCCTTCCAGCCCGCGGTGTCCCGCCTCGGTGAAAAGCAGGCCCGCACGGGCCTCCTCCAGCAACGTGACGGTCCTGGCGTGGTTGACGTGGCCGAACGCGTCCATGTCGGACCAGCGCAGAGCCACCTCGGCGATGAAAGCGCTCACCGGATTCCTTCCCTCTCCTCGTGCACGAGCCTCGGGACTCGTTCCTCAAAAGCGGCGGAGCCGCTTGCTCCCAAGCACGCGACTCGACCCGCCGGGGTTCTCCCGCGTGGTCGGGGTGCGGGCGGGGGCCACGCGAGGACAGCCCACCTGCGGGCGACGAGCAGCGCAGTGCCTGCTCGACGTTTCACGTCCCGCCGCGAGACCTCGGCTGAGGTTCCCCGCCCGCCCCTCACGCGATCCGACCGAAAGCCCCCCTTAGCGGACCATGCTGCGCAATTGCCTGGTCGCCACCGACAGCGTCGCCAGATCCAACCGCCCGGAGCGCTTGATCTCGTCCAGCGAGGAGCGCGCACGGCTGAGGCGGGAGGCGTTGGCCCGCTCCCACTCCGCGATCTTGTCGTCGGCGCTGTCGCCCGGGTCGCTGCCGCGCAGCACGTCGATGGTGATCGCGCGAAGCGAAGCGTAGAAATCGTCCCGCAACGCCAACCGGGCCAGCGAGTGCCACCTGTTGCCGCGCTCCAGCGCGCTCACCGACGTCAGCATCCGCTCGATGTCGAGGTGCTCGTACAGCGCGTAGTACAGCTCGGCCGTCTCCGAGGGGCTGCGTTCGGCGCTGACCCCGGCATCGCGCTCGGCGAGCTCGGCGATCTCGGTGATGTCCAGCACCGCGAAGGTGTCCAGGAAGGCACCGACGCGCCTGGCCAGGTCCGGTGGCACTCCCGCGGAGACCAGCTTCTCGGTCCGCTCCGCGGCCGCCTCGGCCGCGCGTCCCCGCAGCAGTCCCGGCACCGAATCGGACAGCTCGGCGACCACCGGCCGGAAACGGTTGATCTCGGCGCCGATCGCGAGTGGCTGCGGTCGGTTCGACAGCAGCCAGCGGGAGGCCCGGTCGAGCAACCGCCGGGTCGCCAGCACCATCTCGTCGGCCACGGAACTGTCGACCACCGTTTCCAACTCCTCGATCTGGCGCCACAGCTCGGGCAGGTCGTAGACCCTGGTCACGACGGCGTAGGCACGCACGGCGTCGGTGGCGTCGGCGCTCATCTCCTCGGAGAGCCGATAGGCGTAGGAGATCCCCGCACCGTCGACCACCTCGTTGACCAGCATGGTCGTGGTGATCTGCCGCCGCAGGGGGTGTTCCGGGATGGCGTCGGCGTAGCGGTCGCGCAGTGGCTTCGGGAAGTAGTCCGGCAGCCTCCGGGCGAAGGCGTCGGCATCGGGCAGCTCGCTGTCCAGCACCTCGTTCTTCAAGGCGAGCTTGACGTGCGCCATCAGGGTGGCCAGCTCCGGCGAGCTCAGCCCTCGCCCCTCCTTGAGCAGTTCCCGGAACTGCTCGGAGCTGGGCAGCGCCTCCAGCTCGCGGTCGAGGCCGGTGCGCTTTTCCAGGTCGGTGACCTGGCGCGCGTGAACCGAGACCATCGCCGCCGCGTGGGACCGGGAAGTACCGAGCACGGCGTTCTGCCGGTAGTTGTCGGCCAGCACCAGCTCGGCGACCTCGTCGGTCATCTCCGGCAGCAGCTCGTTGCGCTGGACGCCGTCCAACCGGCCCCGCGCGACCAGGTGGTCGAGCAACACCTTGATGTTGACCTCGTGGTCGGAGCAGTCCACACCCGCGGAGTTGTCCAGCGCGTCGGTGTTGACCTTGCCGCCGGCCCGCGCGAACTCGATCCGCCCGAGCTGGGTCAGACCGAGGTTGCCGCCCTCACCGACGACCCGCGCCCGCAGGGCGCTGCCGTCCACTCGTACCGAGTCGTTGGCCTTGTCGCCCACTTCGGCGTGGCTCTGCTCACTGGACTTGACGTAGGTCCCGATACCGCCGTTCCACAGCAGGTCCACCGGAGCGCACAGGATCGCCCGGACCAGCTCGGCCGGGGAGAGCCGCTCGACCTCCTCCGCGATGCCCAGCGCCCGGCGGATCGCCGGGTTCAGGTTGATCGACTTCAGGGAGCGGGACCAGACGCCGCCACCTTCGCTGATCACGTCGCGGTCGTAGTCGTCCCAGGTCGAGCGGGGCATGTCGAACAGTCGCCTGCGCTCGGCGAACGAGCTCGCCGCGTCCGGATCGGGATCGATGAACACGTGCATGTGGTTGAACGCGGCGACGAGCCTGATGTGCTCGGACAGCAGCATGCCGTTGCCGAACACGTCACCACCCATGTCGCCCACGCCCACGACGGTGAAGTCCTCCCGCTGGGTGTTCGTGCCGAGCTCGCGGAAGTGCCGTCGGACGCTTTCCCACGCCCCCTTGGCGGTGATGCCCATTTCCTTGTGGTCGTACCCGACGGAACCGCCCGAGGCGAAGGCGTCGCTCAGCCAGAAACCGTAGGAGTCGGCGACCTCGTTGGCGATGTCCGAGAAGGTCGCGGTGCCCTTGTCCGCGGCCACCACCAGGTACGTGTCGTCACCGTCGTAGCGAACCACGTCCCGGGGCGGGACCACGGTGCCGCCGGCGAGGTTGTCGGTGAGGTCCAGCATCCCGGAGATGAACATCCGGTAGCAGGCGATGCCCTCCTTCTGGACGGCTTCCCGGTCGCCACCGGAGTTGCCCGTGGGAGCGGGCGGGCGCTTGACGACGAAACCGCCCTTCGCCCCCACCGGAACGATCACGGCGTTCTTGACAGCCTGGGCCTTGGCCAACCCCAGCACCTCGGTGCGGAAGTCCTCCCTGCGGTCCGACCAGCGCAGGCCACCCCGGGCCACGGAACCGAAGCGCAGGTGCACCCCCTCCACGCGCGGGGAGCAGACGAAGATCTCGAACCGCGGCCGCGGTTCGGGGAGTCCCTGGATGCGGTGGGGTTCCAGCTTGAACGCCAGGAACGAGCGCCGCGCCCCGCTCGAGTCGGTCACGAAGTAGTTCGTGCGCAGGGTGGCCCGGATGAGGCCGAGGTAGTTGCGCAGAATGCGATCGGCGTCGAGGCTGGTGACCTCGTCGATGAGTCGCGTCGCCTCGTCGACCAGGGCCTGCTCCCGCGTGGACCGCTGGTCGGCGGTCAGCGACGGGTCGAACCGCGTCTCGAACAGGCGCATCAGCACGACCGTCGCGTCCGCGTGGGTGAGGATGGCGTCCTCGATGTAGTCCTGGCTGTAGGCGATACCCACCTGCCGCAGGTACTTCGCGTAGGCGCGCAGCACGCTCGTCTGGTACCAGTTCAGACCCGCGCGCAGTACCAGGGAGTTGAACCGGTCGACCTCGGAAGCACCCTGCCAGGCGGCGCGGAAGGCGTTCTCGAAACGCTCGCGCACGCTGTCGAGACGCTCCGCGCCCACCTGCTCCACCATGCCCTGACCCAGTCGCAGGCCGAAGTCGAAGATCCAGCAGCGGGTCCCGTCCTCGCGCAGCACCTCGTAGGGACGTTCGTCGACGACTTCGACCCCCATGCTCTGGAGCACGGGCAGCACCTGCGACAGCGTCATCCGCTCGCCGAGGAACATCTTGAAACGACGTTCACCCGGCGTCGCGTCATACGGGGTGTAGAACGACATCTCCAGTTCGCCGGACTCCCGCAACGAGTCCAACCGGCGCAGGTCGACGAGTCCCTCGCTGGCGCTGAAGTCCTCCTTGTACGCCTCGGGGAAGGAAGCCGCATAGCGCTGCCCGACCTCGCTGGTGGCCTCCGAACCGCGCCCGGCGTGCCGGAAGCCGTCCTCGGTCTCCTCCACCTCGTGAATCATCCGGTCGTCCCAGGTGCGGATCGCTTCGCTGAGGCGTCGCTGCACCCGGTTCAGGTCCGGCTCCTCCACCTGCTTGGCCGGGTCGGTGTGGACCAGGAAGTGCACCCGCGCCAGGGTCGACGCACCGACCCGGGTGCTGTACTCCAGACCGCTGCCTCCCAGTTCGGCGAGCAGCACCTCCTGCATGGCCAGCCGGGAGCGGGTCGTGTAGCGGTCCCGGGGCAGGTAGACCAGGCAGGAGAAGAACCGACCGTAGGGATCCCGTCGCAGGAACGGCTTGAGCTTGCGCCGCTCGGCCAGCGCCAGGACCCCGGTGATGATCTCCCGCAGCATCTCGGCGCCGGTGGAGAACAGCTCGGTGCGCGGGTAGTCCTGGATCTCCTCCAGCATCCGCTGGCCGGAGTAGGACTCCATCGGAAAACCGGCCTGGTGGATGACCTCGCGGACGCGACGCTCGATGACCGGGATGTCCAGCACGTTCTCGTGCAGGGCCGTGCTCGTGAACAATCCGATGAAACGGTGCTCGCCGACGACCCGGCCTCGGGAGTCGAAGGTTCGGACCCCCACGTAGAAGGGGTGCACAGCGCGATGCACTGTGGATGGTTCGCTCGCCAGGGTCAGCACCAGCAGCTCGTCCGAGACGGCGCCGGCCGCCGTGTCCGCTCCCGCCATCGGATCGCGAGTCGTGAAGCTGTCGTTGCGCAGCACGCCCAGGCCCGAAGCCAGCACGGCGCGCAACGCCGGTGCGCTGTCCTCGGACTCCCGAACCAGTTCGTTGTGCTGGTACCCCAGGAAGGTGAAGTGGCCGTCGGACAGCCAGCGCAGCAGGTTGGCCGCGTCCCTGACGTCCTCGAAGGCCAGCGGGGGTGGATCGCTTTCCATCGCATCGGCCAGCCCCCGTGCGGTACCGACCATGCGCTCGGTGTCCTCGACGACCTCGCGCACGTCGTTGAGGACCTTGAGCAGTGCCTGCTCGAGCCCGCGGGCGCGGCCGGGGTCGGTGACCCTGTCGACCTCGACGTACATCCAGGACTCGGCGATGGCGTCCCCGGGCGGTGCCCCCGGGTCCGCGTTCGGCAGGACCTCCCGGAGCTCACCTGCCACGTCGCGACGAACCACCACGATCGGATGTACGATGCGCTGCACCTGAGCACCGTCGCGGGTCAGCTCGGCGATCACCGAATCGACCAGGTACGGCATGTCGTCGGTGACCAGCTGGACCGCCGTGGCCGGGGTCTGCCAGCCGTCCTCGGCGCGGTCGGGATTGAAGATCTTGACCACGGGACGGCCCGCGGTCCTGCTAGCGGCCAGTGCGTGGTGCGTGCGCAGCGCACCGGCGAGATCGGCGGGTTCGTCGTCGGCTATCTCCTCCGCCGGAACGTGGCGGTAGTACTTGTCCACCAACTGCGCCAGTTCCGGAACAAACTCGGCCGTCCTGCCCAACAGGCGATCCCTGGCCTGCTCAGGAGTCTCCGAGTGACTACCGGTCACGGCGGAAGGCATGCTGGATTCGCGGCTGTTCTGGGTACTCAACGGTCCGGTTTTCGAGGTCATTGTTCAGGCAGCTCCCATGTCGCGACACCTCGTTGTGTCCACACGGCTCCACCCTAGAACTTCGGGGAGCCGTCATGTCGGCCTGGCGCGCAACAGCGGACACATCGTGTTCGCCTCGGAGCCGACCCCGGCACTGAACCGATCAGTGGATGGGCGGTGTCCAGGACGAGGAGTCCGCGGAGCTCGATTCCGGGGCGGCATGGCGACGCCGCGCCCTGCCACGTTGAGACACGGAGTCCTCGGTGGATTCCTGCGCGTATCGGGCGGATCTCACCGCGTCCGTGCTCTCGTACGCGCTCTCGTCGGTGTCCGCCCCGGCATGGCGACTCGCCGCGGAGCGCGCCCCCGAATCGCCGTGCCTGCCACCGCGGTAGGCCACCAGCGCCTCGGCCAGCAGGTCGGCGAGGCCGTTCTCACCATGAGACTCTGGTTCCTGCCGCCCCACCTTGATCGCGGGCAATCCCCGGAGCAGCTCGCTGTGCGTGGCGAGGAAGTCGTCGCCCGCCTCCGCTCCCGGAGTTTCGGCCTCCTCCTGCTGGCGGGAGTCGTAGTGGCCGGTTTCTTCCTCACCGGGGGCGCTCCGGTTTTCCAAGCCGGCGCGGATCTCCTCCAGGGACCGCCTCGACGACCACGTGCCGTTGCCGGGACCACCCGTGTCGGAGTCGTGTCTCTCGACCGACTCACCCGCTTCGAACCGGTTCGCTCGCGCCGCGCCGTCCCTCTCGCCGAGCGCTCGTTCCGCTCGTTCGGGAGCGGGGGGATCCGTTCCCTGAAGCGGTGGAGCAGCGACCACGGGCATGATCGTGGTCACGTCGGGCATCGGCGTTTCCGCTTCGAAACCCGACTCGCTCGGTCTTTCCCAGGGGGCCGGTCCGCGTCCTTCCGAGTAACCGCCGGACGAGGTTCGCGCACCCCGTTCCCGATCGGACACCGCGGTGTCCTGCTCCGCGGACCACTGCCCTCCCACCTCGGCCCCGGCGGAGCGTTCGATCTCCTCCGGCTCGCGGCGGGCGGCCCTGCGGATCTCGTGGGCCAGATCCGGCAGCATCTCCGCTCGCGGGGACGGTGCGACGGCGGACGCCTCGTGCGGTTCGTCCCGTACCGGCGGGACTTCCTCGTGCGACTCCCGCGAAGGTGATTCCTGCTGACGGGGCAGCGCCATGTCGGGCGCTCCCGCGGAGAACTCCTCGACGAGGCGCAACCGCGCGGCGTGCACCCCGGCACGCCAGCGGCGGTCCGCCGCATGAGCGTCGCGGAGGCTGTGGAGGGCCTCGGCGAAATCCTCACAACGCTCGTGCAGCCGGGACAGCGTGCTGAGCACCTCGGCCCGCAGGTGATCCAGGCCGTGGCGCTCGGCGCCGGCCAGTGCCTCGTTCAGCAGCCGCATCGCGATGCGGTACTCGCCCTCCGGGACGTGCACTCGTGTGGCCAGGGCGAACCGCAACCATCCCGCGGGATCGGCCGCGGGAGCTCGCAACGGCCGCCACAGCACCGGCGCCGCTGTCCGCATCGCCTCGGCGGAAAACCCCAGGTCAAGAAGTGCCTGCACGCGTTCCAGGGCGAGGCGGGCCTGGATGTCCCCACCTTCGGCGGCGGGATCCTCGAGTCGCTCCAGCAAAGCCAGCCCGTTTCCGGCGGCCGTCGCCGCCGCCTCGGCTTCACCGTGCCTGCGGTGATGGCACGCCCGCTCCGACGCCACCCTGGCTCGCAGCAACCGAGCGGTATCGCGATCGAGTTCGGAGTCGGCGGAACAAAGGCGTTCCGCCTCGTCCAGAGCCGCCGCACGTTCACTCGCCCCGCGGTGCACGGGCAACGCAGCGGCCAGTTCGATCAGCGCGTGTACCCGGACCACGGGATTCACGCGCCCCTGTTCCAGCGCGGAGCGCAGCAGCCGGAGAGCCACGTCGTGGCTCCCCGCGCCGCGTGCACAACAGGCCAGCTCCACGCGCAGTTCGGCGATGCCCGCCGCATCACCGCTGAACTCGGCGTCGCGCACAGCCGTGATCGCACGTTCGGTCGCGGTCACGCCGTGCCCGAGACGATTCGAAGCGAACAGGGCGAGCGCTTCGGCCCGCGACCGCAGTACGCCGTCACCATCACGCCTGGACTCCGTCACCACCCGGTCGCTGAGCATCAACGTCAGTTCCGGAGCCCGCCAGCGCAGTTGCCGGGCGGACTCCAGCAACTCCCGGGCGGAGCCGCTCGGGCCAGAACCGTGCACGCTCGCCACACTCGACTCCCCGCTCGGCTTCAGCCTCGTGTCAGCTTACGGTGCGTGACACGGTGCGGGCGAGCGCCGTCCTGCCCGAGCCGCTCGATCTTGTTCTTCTCGTAACCCTCGAAGTTGCCCTCGAACCAGAACCACTTCGCCGGGTTCTGCTCGTCGCCCTCCCAAGCCAGGATGTGCGTGGCCACGCGGTCCAGGAACCACCTGTCGTGCGAGATGACCACGGCGCAGCCCGGGAACTGCTCCAGCGCGCTTTCCAACGAGGAGAGCGTCTCCACGTCCAGGTCGTTGGTGGGCTCGTCCAGCAGCAGGGTGTTGCCGCCCTGCTTGAGGGTCAACGCCAGGTTCAGCCGGTTGCGTTCACCACCGGAGAGCACCCCGGCGGGCTTCTGCTGGTCCGCCCCCTTGAATCCGAACGCGCTCACGTAGGCCCGGGAGGGCATCTCGACCTGGCCGACCTGGATGTGGTCCAGACCGTCGGAAACCACCTCCCAGACGTTCCTGTTCGGGTCGATGCTCTCCCGGTTCTGGTCGACGTAGGAGAGCTTCACGGTGTCGCCGACCCGGACCTGGCCGGAGTCGGGCTCCTCCAGACCGAGCATGGTCTTGAACAGGGTCGTCTTACCCACACCGTTCGGGCCGATCACCCCGACGATGCCGTTGCGCGGCAGGTTGAACGAGAGCCTGTCGATCAGCGGGTTGTCCTCGAAGCCCTTGGTCAGCTCGTTGGCCTCGATCACGAGGTTGCCCAGCCGCGGGCCCGGCGGAATCTGGATCTCCTCGAAGTCGAGCTTGCGGGTCTTCTCCGCCTCAGCGGCCATCTCCTCGTAGCGCTCCAGCCGCGACCGCGACTTGCTCTGGCGGGCCTTGGTGTTCGAGCGGACCCACTCCAGCTCGCCCTTGAGCCGCTTCTGCAGCTTGGCGTCGCGCTTGCCCTGGACGTCCAGCCGCTCCTGCTTCTTCTCCAGGTAGGTCGAGTAGTTGCCCTCGTACGGGTAGGTACGCCCGCGGTCGAGCTCCAGGATCCAACCCGCGACGTTGTCCAGGAAGTAGCGATCGTGGGTGACGGCCAGCACGGCACCGTGGTAGTTCGCCAGGAACTGCTCCAGCCAGTGCACGCTCTCGGCGTCGAGGTGGTTGGTGGGCTCGTCGAGCAGCAGCAGGTCCGGCTTGCTCAGCAACAACTTGCACAGCGCGACACGCCGACGTTCACCACCGGAGAGATACCGGACCTCGGCCTCCGGCGGTGGGCAGCGCAGGGCGTCCATGGCCTGCTCCAGCTGGGAGTCCAGCTCCCACGCCTCGGCGTGGTCGAGGACCTCCTGGAGCCTGCCCATCTCCTCCATCAACTCGTCGGAGTAGTCGGTGGCCAGCTGCTCGGCGATCTGGTTGAACCGGTCAAGCTGTTCCTTGACCTCGCCGACACCTTCCTCAACGTTGCCCAGGACCGTCTTGTCCTCGTTCAGCGGGGGCTCCTGCTGCAGGATGCCCACGCTGTAGCCCGGCGACAGGAAGGCCTCACCGTTGTTCGGGTAGTCGAGTCCAGCCATGATCCGGAGCACGGTCGACTTACCAGCCCCGTTCGGGCCGACCACGCCGATCTTGGCGCCCGGGTAGAACTGAATGGTCGCTTCATCAAGGATGACCTTGTCCCCCTGAGTCTTGCGAACCTTCTTCATGGTGTAGATGAACTCGGCCATGGGACAAATGGTAATTGCGGCCGGTAGTGGGACGTGCACTGCGGTCGGCCCGCCCCACCAGCATGATCGGATATCTGGGGCACGAAGGGATTTTCCCTGATCAGTACGTTGCCAGGGCGGTTGTCAACCGCCCTCGGAAGCCACCAGCGTGGCCCACTCGCCCTCCCCCGCCGCGGGAGGTTCCGCGTCCTGCGCACCCGGCCGTTCGAACTCACGTCCCAACGACCGGACGCGTGCCAGATCCAACCCGACCGCGTTCGCCTCGATCTCCGTGCTCGACCGCCGTCGGCCGTCGACCTCGTAGTCGCGCGTTCGCAGCCGTCCCGTCACCACGACGGGATCGTTCTTGAAGACACCGCTGGAAACTCCGTCGGACAGTCGTTTCCAGCAGTTCACGGTGGCGAAGACGCGATCGCCGTCGACCCACTGCTCGGCGGCCTTGTCGAAGCGGCGCGCCGTACTGACCATGCGGAAACTGGCGACTCGGCTACCGTTGGTGGTCTCGCGCACCTTGGGGGTGGTGATGACGTTGCCCACCAGGGTCACGGTCGTCTCGAACATGTCTCCCGCCTTTCCGCCACGAAATCCGTGGCCCGTCTGCGATCGCTTCCTCGCGATCTCGCAAATCAGCTTGCGCCACGTCGAGCACACAGCGCCACCGATTCATCACGCTCTGTGGGTAAATACCTGCCCTGTGGATGAATCAGCTTCTTCTTTCCGTTACCGCCGAAGAACCCGCCACCCTGGCGACTCGACGACTCGCCCGCGAAGGGTTCGACACATACTGCAATAAAAAACCACAAAACGGCGCACACAGCTGACGGCCCGTTACGGACAGGGCGGATTCATTACTGTGTGTATCCAACGTGGAGATCGAACCACTCGTGCCGAGCCCCCACACCGGCCCTCGACTGTCGATCGGCTTGCCATTCGATACCGGCTTGGCAACACCTGATGTGTGGGTTCTCCCAATGGCAGCACAGACCGTTACGCTGCTTGTTGCAGCTCAGCCGAGTGCGACCGCCCTCGTAGCTCAGGTGGACAGAGCAAGAGACTTCTAATCTCTAGGTCGTAGGTTCGAGTCCTACCGGGGGCACCACTTCCCACCAGGGAAAACAGCGCACGATGCCGTGCCCGTCCCGCGGGCGAGCACGGCGCGCTCCCCGTGTCGAACCCGGGGGGGGCAACGACGCCCCGCGTCCTCGGTCTCCTCCCGGGCGGCTGCCGCGAAGCGCGGACCGCCAGGTCTCGTCACGATAACGAAACCGGGACTCGAGTGCCGACGAGACCGAGCTCACCGGGCGGCTCCGGGAGCCGGGTTCGATCCCGACCCCCGGAGCCGGGGGAATCAGTGACGAACCTGGCGGTCAGCGACCGGTTCGGCGTCCACGAACAGCTCGGGCGGCACTGCCGCGCCCGCGGCGAAGTTGCGTTCCACCTCGGCGGCTTCCGCTCGGTTGGGATGCGCGCTGGAGCAGTCGGTGCCCGCGCTGTGACCCGACATCAGCTCCTCGCAGACGCCGGTGCGGCGGTCGGGCAACCCGAAGATGTGGCCGAAC
>BCQL01000099.1_pt1 | contig 12406 bp, 13 predicted proteins | sample 1008151 | NCBI WGS metagenome assembly BCQL01 (sample SAMD00035459, study PRJDB4067) | museum specimen metagenome | biome: marine biome; feature: sea shore; material: organic material | host: Otohimella japonica | place: Japan:Kanagawa | collected 1927
CAACTCTAGGCTGGGGAGTAGGTCCAGGTGGAGAAATTGTAAACATATATCCGTACTTTGTAGTTGGAGTGCTTCATTTAATATCATCAGCTGTATTAGGGTTTGGTGGTTTATATCATTCTTTAATAGGGCCTGATACGCTAGAAGAGTCTTTTCCTTTCTTTGGTTATGACTGGAGAGATAAAAATAAAATGACCACGATCCTAGGTATACACCTGATACTTTTAGGAATAGGAGCTTTCCTCTTGGTTATCAAAGCATTATTTGTAGGTGGCGTTTATGACACATGGGCTCCAGGTGGAGGAGATGTTAGATTCATAAACAATCCTACACTTAATCCCTTAATTGTGTTTGGTTATATACTAAAGTCACCTTTTGGTGGAGATGGTTGGGTTGTCAGTGTAGATAATATGGAAGATGTAATTGGTGGCCATGTATGGATAGGTGTTATTTGTACAGCTGGTGGCATATGGCATATCTTAACAAAACCGTTTGCATGGGCTAGGCGTGCTTTTGTTTGGTCAGGAGAAGCGTATCTATCGTATAGCTTAGGGGCTTTGTCAATAATGGGGCTGACTGCTTCTAATTTTGTTTGGTATAATAATACTGCTTATCCAAGTGAATTTTATGGTCCAACTGGACCAGAAGCTTCACAAGCTCAAGCCTTTACATTTCTAGTAAGAGATCAACGCCTAGGTGCAAATGTTGCCTCTGCACAAGGTCCAACTGGATTAGGTAAATATCTAATGAGGTCTCCAAGTGGAGAAATTATTTTTGGTGGTGAAACTATGCGTTTTTGGGATCTACGCGCACCATGGGTAGAACCTTTAAGAGGACCGAACGGCTTAGATCTTAATAAAGTTAAAAACGATATTCAGCCTTGGCAAGAAAGAAGAGCTGCAGAATATATGACACATGCACCTTTGGGTTCTTTAAATTCAGTAGGTGGTGTAGCAACAGAGATTAATTCTGTTAACTACGTATCTCCTAGAAGTTGGCTAACTACATCTCATTTCTTTTTAGGCTTCTTTCTATTTATTGGTCATCTTTGGCATGCAGGTAGGGCTAGGGCTGCTGCTGCTGGGTTTGAGAAAGGTATTAACAGAGAAAATGAAGCTGTACTATCTATGAGGCCACTAGATTAAACAAGTAGAGCCTCTTGTATAATTAAGAATTATAATCCTATCTTTAATAAAGAATAGGATTTTTTGTTATTTATATGTTATATAAATAACAAGATTATATTTTTTATTTAAAAAAATTGGAAGATCACAAGGATAATTTTCATATCTACAAAATAAATGCCACTTAATATCTATACAATCAAACATCCTCTTGCCTTGAGCTGGGTAAGCTGTTTATCACAACAAGGTATGACAAATTTCGAAGAATTTGATCTTATTGAAAGACTGATTTTAACTTTAGTCTACGAAGCAACGCGTAAATTTATACATATTAACAAAATATATCTCAAAAAATTAGATTCTTTAACAACAGTAAATACCATAAGCAATAAATTTGAATATTGTATACTTCTTAATAGCCGTACTACACAAATAGCAGGGAAAAAGATTTTATCGTTTTTTCCTCAAGCTCAAATTTACAATTTCCCCATAGATATTATTAATAAATATAAAAAACGTACAAACTGCAATATTAAAATACTCTTTATCCAAGAATTATTAGATAGCGATAATACTATAAGAACACTACATATGTTATACAATTGCAAGACTGTAACTACAGACTTACAAATTTGCTCTATTAGCTGTTCAAGTCATGCTTTAGAAAGGATTAATTTAAGCTATCCTAACTTAAAAATTTATACTGTTGGCATAAAAAATAGCTAAGTACTACTTGATTAAACAGACTAAATCAGACAAATTATGAGATTAAATTACTTAGTATAGATCAAATATATCTATATTATCTTTTATAACTATTAAAAATAATTAAGCAGATATAAATGAATATTATTACAAACTCTTTCAATCTTATTTTTACTTCTATATCTAGCTTCTCAGAAATATATTTAATCCTATTACTATTGAAACTTTCACTAGCATGGTTTCCTACAGTTAATTGGTATAATGAACCTTTTTGTTCTTTAAATAGATTAACCGATCCATATTTAAGACTTTTCAGAGGAACAATTCCTATGATTTTTGGCATGGATATATCTCCCATGTTAGGGATTATTTTCTTGCAATGCTTAATGGTCATCTTCAATAATATAAGACTAGAGACTATTTAATTAATCATATAAATATATCTTATGGTATTGTGGTAAGCTACATAAAGACTAATAAAATATGATACAATAATAAATAATATCATAGACTATAAAAACAATAATTACAGTTATGCTTAAAATACGGTTAAAGAAATATGGCCGAAAGAAAAGACCAAGTTATAGGGTGGTAGTGATTGACAGTCGTAAAAGGAGAGATGGACGACCAATAGAGGAGATAGGATTCTATGATCCTTTAACCAACGAAACAACTATAAACTTAGAAAAAATGCGTCAATATAAAAAAAATGGTGCTCAAGCTAGTACAGTAGTTTCAGCTATTTATATTAGAGCAAACAATCATTCATAAGTAACTAATCAATAAGAATTTAAAAAATACCAAATAAGGAGTCATAAATTTGCCAAATTTCACTTTAAAAATTCTATGGCTAGACAATAACATTGCTATCGCAATTGATCAAGTTGTAGGCAAAGGTACAAGTCCGCTAACATCATATTTCTTCTGGCCAAGAAATGATGCTTGGGAACATTTAAAAGCAGAACTTGAATCTAAACCTTGGATTTCAGAAACCGATCGTATCAATCTTCTCAATCAAACCACAGAAGTAATTAACTATTGGCAAGAAGAAGGAAAAAACAATTCTTTAAGTAAAGCTCAATTAAAGTTTCCTGACTTTTCATTTTCTGGGAGTAAATAGGTTCTTCATGCCAAATAAATCTATAACAATTAATATACTTAGTCATAATATATTATTAGCTTTAAATCGGTATGACTTATAGTGTTTTTTTTGCCCGAAACTTGGTAATCCTTTACATTGCAGTACAGTCATTAGAGCCATGTTTAGATGACACAATTGTACAACAAGCCAAAATATTAACACTTAGCAAATTATTTAAATTAAAAAGTAGTAGCTTATCCAATTATACAAATAATTATATAAATAATGATTTAGTTTACTGTATTACTTTACTAGAAGTAATCTTAAAAATTTGTTCAGAGGAACACATACAAAAAGCAATAGGTAATATAATTATAGAGTTAGGTAAGACAAAACCTCACTCTACAATTAGTACAAACTATATGAAGCGTTTTGAATATCAATATTATCAAATGTTCGAGCCATATATTGTAGGGAATAACAAGTATCAAAACTATGACTGGATCAAAAAGATTAGTTTAATTAATCTTTTTCTTTTAGAAAAATTACCCACTATCCATGCAAAGTATAAGATTATATTATATCTTTTAAACAATAAGTCAAACCAACAGAATGAATTATATTTTTAATGCTTAGCGGTTAATACATCTTGATAGTCAACAATAATACAGTCAGTAGTCAAAACCATAGAAGCTATAGAAGTTGCATTTTGTAAAGCAGATCTAGTTACTTTAGCTGGATCCACGATCCCTTCTTTAAACATATCTACTAGGGAACCATTATTGACGTTATAACCTATCTCAAAATTATTACTTGCAACTTTTGCTATCACTACAGCTCCATTAGATCCTGCATTTTCAACTATCCTATTAAGTGGAGAACTTAATGCTTTTTCAACGATTAACGCTCCTATAAGCTGATCATCAGATAAGTTCTTATTTGACCACTGTAAAAGATCCGATGCTAAATGAATTAATGTGGCTCCTCCACCTGGCACAATCCCTTCTTCAATTGCTGCTCGTGTAGCATTAATAGCATCTTCAAGTCTTAATTTTTTATCCTTCATTTCAGTTTCGGTGGCAGCTCCTACTTTGATAATAGCAACTCCACCCGATAATTTAGCTAATCTTTCATGAAGTTTTTCTTTTTCATATGTATTTGTGCTAACTTCTAATTGTCGTCTAATTTGATCACATCGAGTACGTAATTCATTTTCGTGCCCTTCAGCGATAATAACAGTTGAATCTTTATTAACAGTGACTCTTCGTGCTTGACCTAAATTATTGATATTAATACTATCAAGAGTTAACCCTATATCTTCTGATATAACAGTACCACCAGTAAGAATACCCATATCTTGCAATAATGCCTTTCTTCGATCCCCAAAACCTGGTGCACGTACTGCCACAACATTGATAATACCTCTTAATTTATTAACAACAATTGTCGCTAAAGCTTCTTTTTCAATATTATCAGCAACTATTAGTAATGGTCTCCCTGTTTTAGCAACTTGTTCTAAAATAGGTACTAATTCTTGCTGAATTAATGTAATTTTCTTATCTGTTAATAGGATATATGGATTTTCTTGCACAACCTCCATACGTGAAGAGTCAGTCACAAAATAAGGTGAAATAAATCCCTTATCAAAACGCATTCCTTCAGTTATTTCAAGTTCTGTTAAAGTTGATTTGCCTTCTTCTAAAGAAATAATACCTTCACGGCCAACTTGTTCAATTGCACTAGAAATCATTTGACCAATATCTTTGTTATTGCCTGAAGAGATAGAAGCAACTTGGGTAATATCTAATGTTGTTTGTACTGGTCTAGAATATTCAGCTATTTTACTAATAATAAACTTTGTTGCCTGTTCAATACCTTTTTTAAGTTCAATTGGATTTGCTCCTGCAGCTACATTACGCAAACCTTGTTTAACAATTGCATATGCTAATACAGTAGCAGTTGTAGTACCATCACCAGCAACATCATTTGTTTTTGATGCAGCTTGTCTAATTAGAGCAACTCCAGTATTTTCAAGATGATCTTCAAGTTCAATTTCTTTAGCAATTGTAACACCATCATTTACAATTTGTGGAGCTCCAAATTTTCTTTCTAGTACCACATTTCTACCTTTAGGCCCTAAAGTTACAGAAACTGCTTCAGCAAGAATATCCATTCCTTGCTCTAAGGCTCTTCTTGCTTTGTCTTGATATAAAATTTGTTTAGTCATTGAATTTATGTTATTAAGTCAGAAAAGGCATATTATAAAGATCAATACTTAAAATACAATAAGGTAGAAAGATTAATTTCAGACCTATTACTTTTAATCAATATATCATATATTAATAGAAAAAAACTTATGTATAATAAAAATAGATGTACTTATTGAAAATCATGATATAATATATAAGGGGCTTGTAGCTCAGTGGATTAGAGCACGTGGCTACGAACCACGGTGTCGGGGGTTCGAATCCCTCCTTGCCCGCTATTATATTCTACACTTAAAATCTAAAGGAAAGTAATTCATGCAATCAACAAGAGGTATGCACGATATTTTACCAGGTGAAATTGAATACTGGCAATATATTTATGAAGTAGCACTAAAAGAATTAAGTGTAGCAAACTATGCAGAGATTAGAACTCCTATAATGGAAGATACTTCTTTATATTTAAGAAGTATTGGTGAATGTACAGATATTGTTAGTAAGGAAATGTATAGTTTTTTAGATAAAGGAGGAAGAAACCTAACATTAAGACCAGAAGGAACTGCAGGGGTTGCGAGATCAATCATACAAAATAATCTATGTAAACACAACAGTATACAAAAACTATGGTATTTCAGCCCAATGTTCCGCTATGAAAGACCGCAGTACGGTCGACAACGACAATTTCATCAACTTGGCATAGAATGCTATGGAAGTAACCATCCTGCCATAGATGCACAAATTATATATTTAGCTAAAAACATTTTAGATAAATTACATTGCGATAATTATTCAATAGAACTCAATTCAATTGGTAGTTTGGATGATCGTAAAAAATATGAAGTAAAACTGAAAGATTATTTGTACACTTATTATCAAGACTTAACGCCTGAACTACAACATTGCTTTCATAATAATACAATCAAATTATTAGACTCGAAGGATACATATATCCAAGAATTGTTAAGTGAAGGTCCTCAGCTTACAGAAGTTGTAAATTCTACTTCATTAAAGCACTTCGAAACAGTGAAAAATTATCTATCAGAAATGAATGTACAGTATAAAATTAGTACTCAAATGGTAAGAGGATTAGATTATTATAATGATACTGTATTTGAAGTCAAAACTAATCAGCTTGGTACACAAGATACGATATGTGGAGGCGGACGATATGATATGTTAACACATCAACTAGGCTCTAAGACAATTCCAGCAATAGGCTGGGGTATAGGCATTGAAAGATTATTATTATTAATCAAAAAAAATCTTATACTTGATAATTGTTCATTATACTTCTACATAGCTTCACAGGGTGATAAATCAATCGCATATGCATTAAGCTTAGTTCCCATATTACAAAAAAATAATATTAAATATGAAATTGATGTTAGTAACAGTACATTCCAAAAACAAATCAAAAAAGCATACAAAAAGAACGCAATAGCTTGTATATTAATTGGAGATGATGAAATTAGTTCAAATAGTATTACACTTAAATGGCTTAATGAATATAAGCAAGAAAAATATTCACAACAAGACTTTATAACAATGATCAGAACAAGATCGTTGAGATAGTAAATAAGTCAGGAGCAATCTATAGTTGACAAGAATATCAAATCAAATGATAATGATGTCGTAATCAACTTTTATTGGGGTGTCGCCAAGTGGTAAGGCAGCGGACTTTGACTCCGCCACTCGCAGGTTCGAATCCTCCCACCCCAGTACCAACATATAGAATCTATTAACAATTAACCTATTTCATGAGATAATGTTTTTATAATTATATACAGAAAAGGTGTTCACAAAATAATGGCAGTAATTCAATTTATAAAAGGTCTAGATGAAACAGTTGTCCCTGATGTAAAACTAACACGTTCTCGTGACGGAAGTACTGGAACCGCAACTTTTAGATTCAAGAATCCAACTATTCTCAGTATTAGTCTGGAGAATAGAGGTGATATTACAGGAATGTATCTGATAGATGAAGAAGGAGAGTTAATTACAAGAGACGTTAATGCAAAATTTATCAATGGCAAACCACGAGCAATTGAAGCAGTATATATTATTAAGGATGCTGACAATTGGGATAGATTTATGCGTTTTATGGAGCGTTATGCGAATAAAAATAGTTTATCTTTTACAAAGGCAGAAGATTAATAAAAACTTACAACTTAGGACAAATTCATTGATTTTTAAAATAAAATAAACATGCATATTTCTTTGGAATGGCTGAAAGAACTAGTTGACTTAAAAGGTATACAGCCAACATATCTAGCAGAAAGACTAACAATGGCTGGATTTGAAGTAGAAAATATTAACTACAATGACCTAGATGATGCCATATTAGACATAAGTACTACGACAAACAGGGTAGATACTTTAAGTATGGTTGGAATAGCTAGAGAAGTATCAGCTATTCTAAATAGACCTCTTCTAACATCGATATCAATTAGGCCTCTGCATGTTAATCATAAGAATGTATTACCTGAATGTAATAGAGAACTATACTATCTTTACAGCATAGTAAATGATATAAATATTTGTCAATCTCCACCTTGGTTACAACAAAGAATTATTAATAATAATTTTATACCAGGCAATATATTAGAAGATATTCAGCATTTTATTTATCTCAAATGGGCTCAAGATATTAATTTTTTTGATCTTGATAAAACATACTTAACAAATGGTAATCTCAAAACAGAATCTGAACTAGATAACTATAACTTTATCAATAAACAAAATCAGTCTAATATAAAGATTGATTCAGAAAGTAATACAATTGATCATAAAAAAATAACATGTGAAGAAATTTTCACAGGTTCTCATGAAATTGCTACTAGCCATACAACCAATTTATTAGTACAAGCATCAAATTTCACAATAGACCATACAAGTAACAAATTACAAAATTTTAACTTGCAAAATAGCAACTCTAGTCTTGATCAGAACATATTAAATATAACAGATATACTGCATGCATATAGTGAATGCATATTCTTAATCAAATATTTATGTCATGGCTCTGATCGTGAGATATATTACTTGTCTCAAAATAAATACATATATCCTCTAATCAAATTACCAACACAATATATAACAAATATATTGGGAACATATCATATCACTTATAACAAGAAGCAAGAAAAAAACTGCTTAAGTAATTTATCAACGCAGATTTTAAGAAAATTAAGATTTCTAGTATGGATATATTCTGAATATATACTTGTACATACTCCCATAGCTCGAACTAAAGATATTACTCGAAGTATTGATCTGATAGAAGAAGTTAGCCGTATTCATGGATTCGACAAATTTACTGGGCATATACCAAGATGGCAACACTCCGGCAAGAAACGACAACAGTATAATAAAATCATCCATTTACGCTCTATATTACGTGTATCAGGACTAAATGAAGTTATCCATTCTTCTTTAGTAGAAAAAAGCTTTCAAGAACCTGGTATTTACAACCCTATTATACAAGAGTATAACTCTATCAGATCTAATCTATTAATCAATATTATTAAGACACAACTATACAATTACTATCAAGGAAATTCGCCTGCCGAAGTGTTTGAAGTAGGCAAAAGCTTTGCATATGTAAATAAACAATACAAAGAATCAGTCCATGTGGCAGGCATCATTGGTAAAAATCAAAGTATAAGATCTAAGTGGCAAGATAGCTTAAAAGGTTTAAGCTGGTTTGAGGCGAAGGGTATAATGGAAGAAATACTTGAAAGACTTAATTTGTGTGTTGTATGGCAACCTCTTGATACATCATTTGCTTTATATACAAACTTGGCAAATTACTTTTGTCCTAGAAGAACTGCAACTATATATCATCATAATAGACCTATTGGCATATTTGGAAGTCTTAACATACAGAATCTGAAACGACCTCTATTAGTTGGACATAGATATGGATTCGAAATTATATTAGATAATATATGTTATCAACCAAATAGCATTAAATATTTTTACTCTTATTCTAAATATCCTGCCGTTACAAGAGACATTACAGTTAAAGTACCTAATCATATAAGCTTCCAGCAAATAATAGACAAAATCAGTAATGAACAAGACTCATTAATAGAGTCTATAAAGCTACTGAATTTTTATAGCAGTCACATAGGCAACAATAAATTGAAGCGTTTAGGTTTTCGCATTACATATCGATCATTATCCGAAACCTTAACTAGTCATATAATAGATCGGTTAGAAACCAAATTGAAAAAGAACATCAATGAACAATTTTTTAGTAAATCTATAGAGTAAGTCATAAGCCGGATTTTGTTCTTTGTAATGTTTAACAACATAAAAAGGGTAGTTATTTATCTGTAGTCAGTTTAGTACTTAATGCAGTATATATTAGTGAACCAATATAGATAATTTTTAGTAGGTTACCAGCTTTACTCATAAATGGGGTTTACCTAGCAAATATGATAATTATATTTCTGGTGTGCTTTTACCACACCTTTGCACCCTTACTTAAAGTATTATCTTAAGTGGTTTATTTCTGTGGCACTTTCCTCGTAATTACTTACACTAAATTTTATTTAGCAACAATCATCTATATTGAGTCCGGACTTTCCTCAAATTCTATTCTGAATTTGCAACTACCTACGCTATCTCTATAGATACAATAATAATAACAATAAATAGATTTAAAAGGAAATAAATCATGTGTTTTACACATAAAAATTTTGCTAAAGTATTACATCAATACCAATATTGCTTCAATACTGGAGATATTATTGCTGGCACAATCTTTAGTGAAGAAAAGAAGGGTTATTTAGTAGATATTGGGGATAATAATGCTGCGTACTTACCCCATGAAGAAATTTCAATGTCAATTAGTAATCAAAGTAGAATAGAGCACTATAAAACTCAAGAATTTTTTATACTTGCGTCTAATCCTGAATCAAAACAGCTAATTCTATCTTTGAGAAGATTAAACTATATTAGATCTTGGTCAAGACTTAAACAAATCCAACAAAAAGATATTATTATTGAAGTTGAAGTTAAAGGTTTAAATAAGGGAGGTATTATTGTTGAAGTTGAAAATCTTCGAGGCTTTATTCCTAATTCTCACCTAGCATATATAGCTGATAAGGAACAACTAATACATAAAAAACTAAATTGTAAATTATTACTTGCAAATGAACAGTTTAATCAATTAGTCTTAAGTAATCGGTGTGCAGTACTAGAAAATATACGTGATAGTTTAAAAATAGGACAACGCGTTACAGGTACTATTACACAAATTAAATCCTATGGAGTCTTCTTTAATGTAAAAAATGTACCAGCTTTACTACATATCTCAGAAATACCAGAACAATATATAAAAAATATATCTCACAATTTCAAAGTTAATAATACGAAGGTAATACGTATTATTCACATTGATATAAAACAAGGTAGGCTATCTATTTCTTTGGCAGATTGAATACACTACAAAATTATCCGCCTCCAACGACAGTAATAATTTCAACTTTATCATTGTTTTTTACAAATATTTGTTGAAGTTGATTATCTTCAATAATTTCATTATTATATTCAACCAAGCTAATATTCATATCAACCTCTAAATAGGTAAGAATATTATTTAGTGACATTGTATTCACGCAATGAAAAGGCTCCCCATTAATTTGTATTGTTAAGTATTGATTACGCATAAATACCTCATAAACATAGAATAGTAGACTTAATATGGACAAAGATATTACAATGAATATTATAATATGGCGGGTGTAGCCAAGTGGTTAAGGCAATGGATTGTGACTCCATCACTCGCGGGTTCGAGTCCCGTCATTCGCCTGTACAATCATCTAAATTTAAACCATAACAGTATTGGGCTAACTGAGTTCTATTTTTAGTAGATGTTTTCATAAGCAAACGGCTTACATACTTTTCAACATTTCTTATTGTGAAAGATAAATTATACGCTATTTCTTTATTTGTCATTCCTAGCATTAATAGTTTAAGAACTTTTTTCTCTGTATATGAGAAATTTTCACAGTTTCTACTTACATGACTTATATTATGCTGGCCTCCAATCATTGGAGATGGCAATATTGCTGATGTATGCTTAGAAATATTCTTTATTAGTGATACTAACTCTTCTGGATCAAATGGTTTTACTAAATATCCATAACAACCTATATCATACCCCCTAATTCTATCTCTTGTCATGCCTTTAGCTGTTAAAAAAATAAATGGTATATTTTTATAAACTTTATTCTTCTGCAATAACTTAATAAAACTAAAACCATTAACTTTAGGCATTACTATATCTAGTATAATTAGATCTACAGTATCATCTATTAATTCTAAAGCTTGTTTAACAGTATTTGCTGATTTAATTTTAAAACCTTGATTAGATAAATAAATAACCATAGATTTAACTAAACTTGCATCATCATCTACAAGTAACACTTTATAACACATAATAATATATATAAATTAAACAATAATATTATTCTTACCGGATAGAAAATATCTTTTTTGATTACTTATAGAAAAACTAGCTATATTTATATATTATCAAACAACAACATTAAAAGAGAAGATAACAACATGTCATCTTTACTCAATTCTTTAAATTCAGCTTTGTCGCTGAAATATGTCTTTAAAATGAATCCTAACGATGCTTTAATTATATACAAAGAGAATAATCATGCTTATTATATTTTAGAAGGTATTTTAATCATTCATAAATGTTTTTCAAATAAAGAAATATTTACTGTTAGTATATTAGTAATGAATTCAGTAATTAATCTACAGTTCCCTAAATCATTTAACAATAATTACTTTTATACAATTGAAGCAATTACTACATCATATATTATAAAATTAATTAGAATAAATACAGCTAAGCAAAACTTCCAATATACCAATATAAATTCAAGATTTAAAATAATACCCACTTTCTATAATACAAGTGAAATTCTTATTCATAGAACTGTGAAACAGAGGTTAACTTATTTTCTACTACAATTAAGCAAAATTTGTGGTATAGAGAATGGGCACAAAGTTTATTTAATGGTTAAACTAAATCATCAAACTTTAGGATATGTTACTGGTACAAGCCAACACACAATTAGACGGATAATTAAATCTTTAATTGATTATGATATTATCGATTATCAGAAGCAATACATTATTCGACTTTGTGCTGTTCTCCTCTGTTCGTGGCCGCCGACGCTTGATGTGCGGCACTGGGGAGGACGTTGAGGGCGTAGGGTCAGCGGATGGTGACATCCAGGGCTAGGGGGGAAGCGTGGAACTCGGGG
>BCQL01000101.1_pt1 | contig 12264 bp, 14 predicted proteins | sample 1008151 | NCBI WGS metagenome assembly BCQL01 (sample SAMD00035459, study PRJDB4067) | museum specimen metagenome | biome: marine biome; feature: sea shore; material: organic material | host: Otohimella japonica | place: Japan:Kanagawa | collected 1927
GCTGAATTATTACTGCAACCAGTCATTAACGACACGGCTGGCTTGAATCAGGCTGAGGCTGGTTTAAGGCTAGATGCGCTCAAGCCTACTCTTACCGAATTCAATTTTGTGGATATTATGCTGCGAAACAGTGCAGGTAATAACAGTAAGGTGACTGATGAGTACAATGTAAACAGCAATATCTCACAGACAGAAGATGAGCAAAACGTTGAAATAAGTGAAGATGAATTAGCCGCTGACTCAAAGACTTATCAATCACCCGAAGCACGCTCTCAAGACATAAATCAAGATGTCCAGCTATCTGAAGTGTCAGAAGGCAAGCCGATTGTCGAGAGCGACAAATTAGTCGCTGAAGGTTTATCTAACAATGATAATACGGCGAGTTTATCACTGTTAGATAAACCTGGTTATACATTGCAAATTGCCAGTGTCCGAGAGGCTAAGTCACTCACTCAAATATTATCTAAATTAGAACGGATTCAAACAGACTCTGCTTATGCCCAACAAGCTCGTTATAAACAGCGCCATATTGTGTTATTTGGGCAATATGACACAGTAAGTCAGGCACAGCAGCAAGCTGATGAATTACAACAGTCACTAGGTTTATCCGCGCCCTGGGTGCGCAAATGGAGTGATTTGACTGGATATGAACTCAAAATAGATTAACCGCTTAAAAAGCCATTAGATTCGATAATTCAAACGATGATTATTACCAATAAAAAGAGTACAATCATCTGCTTTAATTTTGCTAGCAAACGGTATTCATGACTAAAAAGCATAGAGCCTTTCTTAAGTGGGCGGGTGGAAAATTTAAACTCGTTGACGAGCTTGCAAAACACTTACCTCAAGGTAATAGATTAGTCGAACCTTTCGTCGGTGCTGGATCAGTATTTCTTAATACTGATTATGAGGAGTATTTACTCTGCGACATAAACCAAGACTTGATTAATTTATACAATATTGTCAAAGATGATCCTGATACTTATATCGCAGCAGCTAAAGCGATGTTTGTGCCAGAGATGAATGTAAAAGAGCAATATTACCGTATTCGCACTGAATTCAATCAAACTAACGATCCCTTCAAGCGTTCAGTATATTTTTTGTATATGAATCGCCATGGTTTTAATGGCTTATGTCGTTACAACCGCAAAGGCGGCTTTAATGTGCCTTTTGGTTCATATAAAAAACCATACTTTCCTGAAGATGAACTTAGGCATTTTTCAATGAAGGCGCAAAAAGCGAGTTTTCATTGTGTAAGTTATGAAAAAGCTTTTGAGATGTCGACTGTTGGGGACGTGATTTATTGTGACCCTCCCTATGCGCCATTATCAACAACGGCAAGCTTTACTACATATGCAGGGCCAGGTTTCAGCTTAGATGATCAAGCCTTACTTGCAAGAGAGTCGCGTCATACCGCACTTGAAAGAGACATTCCTGTTTTAATCAGTAACCATGATATTCCGCTAACACGCGAATTATACCGCGGTGCCAAACTGGCCTCTATTGCAGTGCAGCGTAATATAAGCCAAAAGGGCAATGGCAGAAAGAAAGTGGATGAAATTATGGCCTTGTACGATCACCACTACCAAGAAGTGATTGATTAAGTATTGTATTAATTGTTCTGCTATTGATTCATGAATAGCATGGGAATGGTATTGCTATAGAAAGGACATGAAGGGTAATTGGAACAGGATTACGCTAATACTTGGTTCACGATAAAAATCAAAGATAGAATCATAATGATCGCCAGAGCAATTCCCATAAAAATAAAAGGTAATGGTGAATTACTTTGTTGAAAGTCTCGCTGGCGATTATCTTCTGTCTGCACTCCAAAGAAAGCTGCAACAGTACTCGAAAATACCCGCCAAAAAGACATTAAATGCTATTCGGATTATTAGTGGGCATGTCGCTAATCGGTTTACTCTTGTCGCTGTTGTGTAGTAACTCGAGTAAATCTAAAAAATGAAACTGGCTTGAGCGACTCTTACCCGTAACCCAATCTCCCCAACTCACATTGTCAGACTCGACAGCACAACGATTATTAGGGTGGCTGCTAGGTAGGCTGGAATTGTAGGTAACGTTTTCTGTACAAGCACAGTTGTCAGCCAACAATGGATTGCTATTATCCGACATGACAAAATAGGCAACTAACATTAATGCGCTGGTTGAAAATAAGCTTACTACAGGTTTTAGCGTCACCTTACCTGTTTGGTGGGTGCTCATTTTTGACTGACTGCACATCATAAGGGCTATCCTTGTCTTATACTTTCAGAATTAACACAATAAAAAATGTTTAGTGACGTTCTAATAGAGACTTAGCAACTGACTTGGTAGTCGCTTTATAACTATAACATCGCGAAAAACACAGTGACGTAGGTCGCATTATAGCAAATTTGTATAGTTAATGAACATCACTCTCATGTGATCTGGATCAATTTAATACTTACAGATTATGAAAATTTACGTTTATTGACAATAACAACCTTTTATTACGCTTTGCGACTAGAGCGAATAAGCTTCAGGGGGTAAAATACGGTCACTTTTAATTGCTTCGAGAAGACTATGCGTCCATTTTTGATTGCCCCATCTATTTTATCTGCCGATTTCGCCCGTTTAGGTGATGATGTTAAAGCCGTTTTAGATGCCGGTGCTGACGTTGTTCATTTTGATGTAATGGATAACCACTATGTACCAAATTTAACAATCGGTCCTATGGTTTGTCAGGCGCTTCGTGATTATGGCATTACCGCTGATATTGATGTGCACTTAATGGTTAAGCCTGTAGATCGTATCATTCCAGATTTTGCTAAAGCAGGTGCTTCAATTATTACTTTTCATCCAGAAGCGACGGAACATCTTGATCGTAGTTTGCAATTAATTAAAGAATCAGGCTGTAAGGCTGGCTTAGTATTTAACCCTGGAACGCCATTACATTATCTTGACCATGTAATGGATAAATTAGATGTGATTCTGCTTATGTCAGTCAATCCTGGCTTTGGCGGTCAATCATTTATCCCATCTACGTTAGATAAACTTAAACAAGTTCGCGAAAAAATTGATGCCAGTGGATTTGATATTCGTCTTGAAGTGGACGGTGGCGTAAAAGTGGATAATATTGCCGAAATTGCAGCGGCAGGCGCAGATATGTTTGTCGCAGGTTCTGCTATTTTTAATCAGCCTGATTATAAAACCGTGGTTGATGAAATGCGTACCGAGCTTGCAAAAGTAGACGCGTAGTATGGCTGATTTTTCTAGCATAAAAGCCATTGCGTTTGACTTAGACGGCACGCTAATTGATAGTGTGCCCGATTTAGCCGCCGCGACCCAAGCGACACTTGCTGAGTTAGCATTGCCAAGTTGCACCGAGCAGCAAGTGAGAAACTGGGTTGGCAATGGTGCTCAAGTATTAATGCAGCGTGCGTTACTCAATGCTGAGCAACAAAAAGGGTGTGACATAGGTGTACAACTTGAAAATGTCATGCCTATTTTTATGAAGCATTACGAATTACACCTACAAAAACACAGTAAGTTATATGCTGGAGTGTTAACCGTGCTCAGCAAACTTAATGCTGCAGGCTACCCACTGGCGATTGTGACAAATAAACCTTATCGGTTTACTATCCCGTTGTTAGAAGCATTTGGTATAGCCGACTTATTTGGTCTGGTGTTAGGTGGCGACTCGCTGGATAAAATGAAACCCGATCCTTTGCCTTTAACGCATATTTTGGACAAATGGCAGCTCGAACCTCAACAGCTGTTGATGGTAGGGGATTCAAAAAATGACATATTAGCAGCGAAAGCCGCAGGCGTAACCTCAATAGGCTTGACCTATGGGTACAACTACGGTGAAGATATTGGTCTGAGCGGACCCACTGCGGTATGCGAACAATTCAATGAAATTTTAGCCTTATTAACTAATTCGGCAGAATTCACAGCTAAATCAATGGAGCAATAAAACAAATGACTGCAAAACCTATCGTGTTTAGTGGCGCTCAACCATCAGGCGAGCTAAGTATTGGTAATTACATGGGCGCGCTACGTCAATGGGTTGGTATGCAAGACAGCCACGATTGTATTTATTGTGTTGTTGATTTACATGCGATTACCGTTCGCCAAGATCCTGAAAAGTTACGAGCGGCATGCTTAGACACACTAGCCATTTATCTCGCTTGTGGTATCGACCCTGAAAAAAGTACCGTCTTTTTACAATCTCAAGTACCACAACATACGCAGTTGAGCTGGGCATTAAACTGTTACACCCAAATGGGTGAGCTTAACCGCATGACACAGTTTAAAGATAAATCGCAAAAGCATGCTAATAACATTAATGTTGGTTTGTTTGACTACCCAGTATTAATGGCGGCAGATATCTTGCTTTATCAAGCAAATGAAGTGCCTGTAGGCCAAGACCAAAAGCAACATTTAGAGCTAACACGTGATATTGCAACGCGTTTCAATAATGCTTATGGCGACACATTTGTTGTGCCTGAGCCATTTATTCCTGAAACCGGCGCTCGTGTCATGTCGCTGCAAGAGCCAACGAAAAAAATGTCTAAGTCAGACGAAAACCGTAATAACGTGATTGGTTTACTTGATGATCCTAAAGCGATTATGAAGAAAGTGAAAAAAGCGATGACAGATAGTGAAGAGCCGCCTGTTGTTCGTTTTGACGTTGAAGAAAAGCCAGGTGTATCAAACTTATTGAGCTTGATGTCAGGTTGTAACGGTCAGTCAATCGAGTCAATTGAAAAAGACTTTGAAGACAAAATGTATGGACACTTGAAAGTTGCAACAGGTGAAGCTGTTGTTGCTATGCTAGAACCTATTCAAGCACGTTTTCGTGAAATCAGAGCGGATGAAGACTACCTAAATGCAGTCTTTAAAGCGGGAGCTGAAAAAGCGCAGGCTCGAGCTGAAGAAACAATCAAAAAAGTTTACGAAAAAATCGGAATGATTGTGTAACGTTCAATCGATTAATAAAAAAGCCAGCTTAATGCTGGCTTTTTTATTGGTTAGTCACCAGAGTGAGATTGCCTTTTTAGCCATTGAATAAAGCTTGCTAAAGCTGGTTCGTGTTGTCTGCGTTGTTTACAGCTAAAGTTAAAATTAAAACCCGTTAAAATGTCTGGTAAATCCAATGCAACAAGCCTTCCTGCTGCAATATCTCCTTTAACCATAAAGTCAGAGGCAAGTGCGATTCCTTGATGAGCAATCGCAGCTTCAATGGCCATCAAAACGTGGCTAAAAATATGTTGTTGTTTTTTGTCGCTGTCGTCGACTTTATTGACGGTATGCCAGCGCTGCCAATCAATGCCTAATTCTCCTTCATCGACGGTGAGTAAGGTTGCCGAAGGTAAAGCGGCGATTAACTCTTGAGGTGATGCATTGGGTTTATTTAGCCATTGTTGCAGGTAATCAGGACTGGCTACAGCAATTAATCGCTCTTTATGCAAGGTAAGGTGCATATAGCCATTTTGATTTGATTGCCCAGTAATAAACATATCAGCGACATTATCACTGAGTTGTGGGTCGCTGGTGATCATATCCAAACGGATTTGAATATGCGGGTGCTGCTGACGGAACTCACTCAGCCTAGGAATAAGCCACTTAATGGCAAACGAGCTGTAAACGGCTAATCGTAACTGCTGGTTACCGTCACCTGTAATTTGTAAGCTGACCTCTTCAAGAGCATTAAAGGTGCTTTCCAATTGTAGTGATAATTGGGCTCCTTTGTCTGTTAGCTGTAATTGCCTTGTACTGCGTAAGAATAATTGCTCACCATAATAAGATTCTAACTGTTTAATTTGATGAGATACCGCACTTTGACTGATGCAAAGCTCTTCTGCTGCACGGGAAAAGTGTTGTAATCGAGCAGCTGATTCAAACACTTGCAATGAACGTAATGGTGGTAGTTTTCTCATTTACTTAGCTAGAAAATTGAATCTTATTTATTACCTTAATTCATTATTGTTTAGTATTCATCATTTTTAATCATGTAAAGGTCTAGTTATTATGCCATTTTGAGAAGCGGTGAGGTGACGATGAAGTCTCCAGTCATTTTTGCACTAATCATACTGGTGCTTGGCAATATCTTTAGCGCGTTATATGACGTATCCATCAAGTGGTTACCAGATAATGCAGATATCATTACCTTTTTATTATTACGACAATGCGGCAGCGTATTGATGTTATTGCCAATATGGTTCATGGCGAGAAAGCCTGTTACAGGCCACTTTAAATTGCAGTTAGTGCGTTCTCACTTAGGGGTTATAACGTCAATTACCTTAGTGGTTGGCTTAGTTTCATTGCCATTAGCTACCGTCAGTTCATTATTTTTTTCAGCGCCGATTATGATTACTGTACTAGGCTATGTTTGGCTTAAAGAGCAGATCAGTTTGACCCAATGGTGGATTACTTTACTGGGATTTATTGGCGTGCTGATTTTGTTACGGCCATCAAATATCGAATGGGCAGGCCTGCTAGTTCTCGTTGCTGCAGTGACGTTTTCAATGAATCAAATTGCATTAAGAAAGCTACCAAAGCAAGAATCACCATTAGTGACATTACTGCTTTATAATTTATTGAGTATTCCAGTATTGTGTGTGGCGGGAGCCTGTATCGGCTTTGGGGACGTGACGATGGCATTAATTGGCTTATCGCTGATTAGTAACAGCTTTTTATTGGCGTATCACTTTTGCTGTATTGTTGCTTACCGTAGTGCGAAAGCGAGTGATATTGCCGTAGCTGAATACTCAGGGTTACTATTTTGCGTGCTATTTGGCTGGTTATGGTTTGATGAATGGCTTGATGGGATGAGTTGGCTGGGGGCCAGTTTAATTGTACTACCGACAGTACTATTACCTTTAATACTTGCCTGTGTTCGTAGGCTGCAACGTAAGTCGGTATCTGTATTAAATTAACCTATATTAATCGAATGGGTTTACCCTATAGATAAAAAACACCGCAATGTATTTGCGGTGATTTTTATTGTGGTCTGTCGTTGTAGGAGTCAATTCATATTTAAGGGTCGATATATTCGAAAACCTTAATCACTTTCCTTACACCAGAAGTATTGCGGGTGATTTCCACTGCAAGATCAGCTTGATCTCGGGGAATGATGCCCAATAGAAATACCTCCCCATTTTCTGTGACCACTTTTACTCTCGTCATGTCTAATGTTTTTTCATTTAACATGCGAGTTTTTACCTTGGTGGTGATCCAAGTGTCATTGCTGCGAGTAGTGAATGAGGTTGGGTTACCAATCCGAATTTGATTATGTAACTTACCGCCAATTTCAAGCTCTTGAACGACTTTAACCGCTTTATCACGCAACATAGAGTTAGGTGACTGGCCAATCATCAATACATTACTGTTCAATACTACGCCAGTAATATTGGTTTGTTTATGAATATCTTGATGCTTAGCTAATGCACTCGTGATTTCAAAGTCGGCATTGGTATCACTGATTTGCGTAGACATACTACGCTCATCATTGGCCATCTTGGCTCCACCGACAGCACCAACCATAACAACACCAGCACAACCTTGAAGCAGGAATAATGTTGCTATGATAAGAACTGCTTTTATCATGCTTGCTCGTCCTGCGGGAACAGAGTGCGGTCGATATTGTCACATAGGCAGTGAATGACTAATAAATGCACTTCTTGAATACGAGCAGTAACGTTAGATGGTACACGTACTTCTACATCACCAGCACTCATTAAGCCGGCCATTGCACCACCATCTTTACCTGTTAGTGCAACAATCGTCATATCACGGCTAAGTGCAGCTTCCATGGCTTTAATGACGTTACCTGAGTTACCACTTGTTGAAATGGCTAATAAAATATCACCAGGTTGGCCTAATGCCATAATCTGCTTTGAGTAAATTTCATCATAGCTATAATCATTAGCGATTGCTGTGATGGTAGAAGTGTCACAACTTAGTGCAATTGCCGGTAAAGGAGGACGTTCAATTTCGTAGCGGTTTAATAGTTCCGCAGAAAAATGTTGTGCATCGCCAGCACTACCACCGTTACCACATGCTAAAATTTTATTACCGCTTAATAAGCATTGAACCATCATTTCAGCCGCTTTCTCAATCGACTCTGGTAAGGCTTCAGCTGCATCAATTTTAGTTTGAATTGATTCGGTGAAACTGTCTTTAATACGCTCTAACATGATAAATCCTTACTCGGTAATGTGATGCTGCTTACATATAATCTCGATTCTGGCAGCATTATAGCTAAATTTAATAAGTTAAAAACACCCTTGGAGCCATTGGATATCGGCTCCATTGATGGCAATCACATCAAAGCGGCATGGCGCATTGATTTTATGTGTTTGTAAATATTGTTCAGCAGCTTTTCTAATGCGTGATATTTGAGCTGTAGATACAGCATTTAAAGCACCTCCAAACTGAGTGGATGAACGGTATTTCACTTCAATAAACACCCAATATTGGTTATCACGCATAATTAAATCAATTTCGCCAAAACGATAGCGCTGATTTTGAGTCACAAACTGTAGACCTTGTTGCTCAAGGTAAGTTCGCGCTTGTGTTTCTGCATGCTGACCTGGATTGATGAATGTCATTGTTTTTTCATCGATATCATAGCGGACGTAGCTTTCCTCGCTGGTATTTGCCCCAGCTTAATTTACGTTCTATGACGCCGTCTTTGTCGACAGATAATGCGCCACTTCGACCATTAAACTGATAACCAGGAAAAGCGCGCATTTGGGCTAAACGATTAACCAAATCCAATGAGTCATAGCCCATGATATATAAACGCTTTTGACCATTATTCCACTGGCTCCATAATGTGTTAACCATAGTGGTTTCAGCATTTGAGCTCATTAACCAAGGAATATCGCTGATCATTAAATTATTGAGTTCTTGTGCTGATTGAGTCGAGTTACCACTGAGCCGACTTCGGCTGGTGGTATACAAGGCAACAGGATCAGCAAAGACGCTGAAGTTAACATCTAAGAAGGGCTTAAGTAGCACTAAGTCTTTAGCTGCCGAAATCATATAAATGGCATCAATATCACGACGCGAACGAAAATCCGCTTCTAAGGTATTACCAATGAGCTCTTTCATTCTTGCTATACGAGCTTGGCTATCTTTAACGCCTAAGGCTTCTTGCACGGTGACTTTCATTTGATCGCCGCCATCATAGTAATGGATTTCGGCGTTCTCTTCCGTTAGCGCTAACCACTTTTCATTGAAGCTTGCAGCCATGCGCTTACCCGTTGAATCGTTGCTTACCAGTAATAAAGGCAAGCTAACTCCGTCATCAAATAGGCGTTGTGCGGCATCACTGGCTTCTTGAGCTGGCGACAACGCAAAATAAAATTGGTCGTTATTCGGTGTAAAGGTTTCTGTTTGATTCAAATACAGTTGTGGAATCGTCATCAAACCTTGCTCGTTTAATGCCTGCATTTCTTCAACAGCATTGGGTAGTAGTGGCCCAATCACAAATTCTGCACCGGCGGCAACGGCCTCTTGATAAGCTTGTTCAACCCCTAAGTTAGTATCAAAAAAGTGTAGCGTGATTTGATCGTCATAAGCGGCCATGTAACTTGCAAGTATGCCTTGCCTGATTGGCTCGGCAACTGCGGCGCGGCGCCCGGTTAATGGCAGTAACACTGCAATATTTTGCGGTTTATAAGGTTGAGCATTCAACGCTTTTTCTAAATCTGAAGGTAATTTTGCCGCCCCAGGGTGATTTGGGTTAGATTGCTGCCATTGGCCTAAATAACGCACTAACTGGGATGGATCGATCGCATAATGTTTAGCGATATAGGCAAGTTGTAACCAACCCGAGAAGGTTGGATTTTTACCATCTCGCATAAAGCTTTTAATGGTTTCTTCATGCAAAGGCTGCAACGTACGCCAAATGGTGTCATTAACTTCAAAGGCTTGCTGTTTCGGAAGATAAAGGCTCAGAGAGCTAAGCTGGCGTAATTCATCAATCGGTTGTTTAGTTTGATTAAATAAGCGTGCTTTATATTGATGATAAGTAACACGTTGCCAGTTCGGTAATTGCCATTGTTCAGGGTAGTTCAATATTGCTAGTGCATCAGTATCTGAGCGAGTCAGCTCAGCCACTCTTGCAGACAAGTAAAGCCACTCAGCCTGAAGTGTTGGCTCAGGTTGTAAATTGGGCTTCATTGAAGTCAAAAGCTTATCAGCAGCACTTACATTAGAGTCATTAATGTAAGCGTGAGCTGCTAAAAGCAAATACCTATCTCGCTCTTGAGGCTGCTGACTATTACTTGCCTCAGATAAATAGGTATTAGCCGTTTGCGTTACTGTTGCTAACGAACTATCAATAGCTTGTTTATTTTCAGTAGTTTGAGTCGCACAGCCAAATAATACACTTGATAAAATAGCTGCGAAAACGAATTTTGTTGTAATCAGTCTTTTTAACACAGGGCTTCACTCTGGTAAGATGCTGTCTCTAGTTTAACCTGCTCTTTCACTTGGCGAAAGTCCAGATGAGATTCAATACAGAGGTAGTTATGGACCTATCGGTCGCACTTTATATCGTTCCCACTCCTATTGGTAACTTAGGGGATATTAGCAACCGCGCGATTGAGGTATTAAATCATGTCTCATTAATCGCCTGTGAAGACACACGCCACAGCGGAAAACTATTAAGTCACTTTGGCATAGAAACCCGTAAAACAGCCTTGCATGACCATAACGAACGTGACCGAGCTCAGTGGATTATTCAAAAATTAGGTAACGGCGAGGCCGTTGCATTAATTTCTGACGCTGGCACACCGCTCATATCCGATCCTGGTTACCACTTAGTTAAACAAGTGCGAGAGGCAGGTTTTAATGTGATCCCACTTCCAGGTCCTTGTGCTGCGATAACTGCATTAAGTGCATCAGGACTTCCGTCAGATCGATTTTCATTTGAAGGTTTTTTACCATCAAAAGAAAAGGGGCGATTAGATAAACTGGCAGCGCTCAAAGAAGATCCGCGTACATTAATTTTTTACGAATCACCGCATCGTATTGTGCACAGCTTGGAATCAATCGTGACAGCATTAGGCGGCGAGCGTGAAATTGTGATGGCACGTGAAGTCACTAAAACATTCGAAACATTTTTATCCGGCCCAGCAGCCGATGTGTTGCAGAACGTCAAAGATGATCCTAATCAGCAGCGCGGTGAAATTGTATTAATGTGTCATGGCCATCGCACAGAAGCCGAGTCAGAGTTTTCAACCACTGTCATAAATACCCTTAAAATTCTTTGCCAAGAATTGCCCTTAAAAAAAGCGGCGGCATTAACAGGGCAAATTTATGACATTAAGAAAAACGCTCTTTATAAGCATGGTTTAGAAATCGGTTTATAACGAAAGCTACTTTATAAAACTTGCTTAAAAATGGCTGCTGTTAATCAAATGGGTTAACACAGCCATTTTTAGTTGGTGTGTTGTTTATGCTTAGGCTATAATCCGCGCCGAGTTGGCCAGACAGTTGCTGCGTTCGCAAGAACGGGGAGGAAAGTCCGGGCTTCAAAGAGCAGGATACCAGGTAACGCCTGGGCGGTGTAAACCGACGACAAGTGCAGCAGAGAGAAGACCGCCAACTTCGGTTGGTAAGGGTGAAAGGGTGCGGTAAGAGCGCACCGGGCCACTGGTAACAGTTGGTTGCAAGGTAAACTCTATCCGAAGCAAGACCAAATAGGGTCCCGTATGGCGCTGCTCGCGTTGGGACCGGGTAGGTCGCTTGAGCCTGTGAGCGATTGCAGGCCTAGATGAATAACTGTCCACGACAGGACCCGGCTTATCGGCCAACTCACCTAATTTAACTAAAGGCCTCACAGCAATGTGAGGCCTTTTGTTTTTTAGGGTGCAGATTAGCTCGGCTCATTAGCATCAGTATCTTTATCGTTTTTAGAGAGTCGTCACCTATCCTCTTTTTATTTCATGCTAATTTTGAGCACATCTTAAAGAGGAGTCCCCCCATGAAACGTCCCGTCATTCTCGATTGCGATCCTGGTCATGATGATGCCATCTCGCTGATCCTTGCATTAAGTTCAGACCAATTAGATGTGCTCGCAGTGACAACCAGTGCTGGTAATCAAACTCAAGCCAAAACGCTCAATAATACCTTACGCATTTTAACCTTGTTAGGACGCCAAGATATTCCTGTTGCCTCAGGTTCACCTAAGCCATTGGCGCGTAATCTCATTATTGCTGACAATGTTCATGGTGAGTCAGGGCTAGATGGGCCAGTATTACCCGATCC